>SKED01001113.1_pt1 | contig 25461 bp, 23 predicted proteins | sample 4826651 | NCBI WGS metagenome assembly SKED01 (sample SAMN11008818, study PRJNA524170) | human gut metagenome | biome: Human fecal sample; material: Feces; isolation source: fecal sample from pouch patient p19 | host: Homo sapiens | place: Israel: Tel-Aviv | collected 2016-06-28 | reverse complement strand
ACAGAGGTTATCTATTTGCTATTTTGTGGAGTAAGCATATCTGTAATCTTCTTGTCAGACCGATAGTATCGTTCATTTTTGAAAGTCAGATAGTTGTCACCTAAAACACCTTCCTTTATACCAATTGTAAGTTTCTGCCCTACTACTCTATATTGTAGTTTTTCTATCAGTCGCAAAACCTTTAAATTATCATCAAGAGCATAGTATTCAACAGTTTCTTCACCGAAGTATAAGGCTGCAGCACTACCATCATTAACATTGTCCTCACTAGCAAATTGATGTATCCAAACTGTTCCTGTCAAGGAACGTGAGTCTTCCTCATTCTTGTCGCAAGAGGACATAACGCATAGTACTGATAGAAATAACAAATATAAGTATTTTCTAATTTTCCACATAATTCAAGAACTTATTGGAATCTCTTTTGTGTATAGAATTTATTAGAAATTGGGAGGATGCTAGTTTCTATTACTCCTCTTCCTTTTCTTATAGGTACAACATAGTTGCCACTTACAACATACTCTATTGGATAATCATCAAAATAATTAAACTGGAATTCGTCTATTCTCTCATTTGATTGTGTAATTTTATAAGTATATGTGACATTCTTTGTCGTTGTTTTGGAACTTGTCAATTTTCCATTGATTCCGAGATCTATTTTATCTATAGGGATAGATAAATTCCCTCCAATTTCACCTCCAGATATATAAGTTACAGAGTAATTCTCCGTCACATCTTTGGTAAATCCCTCATCTGGATTTATCAAATAGACAATGACTTTTTTCTCTATTGGGTCTTTTGACACATCCCATGTATTTAATCGTGTGTCTTGTCCATAGTCCAAAGGATAGAACCATTTAGACTTTATTCCATTCTTGTCTATGGTGTATGTATATTTGGAGTGTCTGAACATAGTCTTATGTGACTTTGATTCCACTATTCTCAGATTGAATAATTGGTCAGGCTTTGCATATATTTTCATATCCTCAGAAGTAACTGTATTTCCATTCACATTTCCTTCAAACTTGAATAGGAAACAAAAAGCTCTTCCTGTCAACAGTCTTTGAAGAGCCTGCTCTCTTGTCATTGGTGACTTCTGTTGTGACTGGCTTTTATTGAATAGAGGTTTGTTGTCTCCTTCTGCAATATCTTCGAATCTCGAAAAAGCATTTTGCGAAATTTTAAAACGGAAGATGCAATCTTTTATGTCTGGCTTCATAGCCGTTGGAGTCTGAGAAACATTACTCAACCCATAATACATCATGTATCTTGTTGCTCTCTGTTGGTTCTTTGAATTATTATATGCATCAATGAGCAAAGGGTCAATATCTCCCTTTGGAATATACCCTCTTTCCGTATACTTTTCATCTAAATTATCATACTCTACAGAAGAACGTGTCAAAGTCTTTTCGTTAACATATTTTGGATTGAAAGTTTTGTCAACGTATTCATATTTCCCATCTATAGAACAGTCGCTTATACTACGTGTAAATGCATTTTTTTCACGTATAGTGCTACTTTCACACACAACAAACAAATTAAACCCTGGAACTTCATCGACTCCCAAGCTATCAACTACATTTCCTTCATAGTATAGCTTGTTCCCGAACAGTACTGGTATTTCATCGTCAGCGACATTCAAGCGTTCAACCTTTTGGTCACCGATTTCTGGAATATGAATGTTCAACAAAGGAACAGTTTTTTCAATATTGTCCAAGTCTCCTTCATTCTTTTCATAGTCAGAAAGAACATCTTTAAATGTACGTTCTCCAATTTTCTCGTTTTTTACGAATGGATAAAAGACGTTGAAGTCATTATCAAACTTCTTCAAGGCTTGTGCCTTGAGGAACATTCTGACATCTTGTCTCTGAGAAACTGCTTTTGACAAGATTTGAGAAAAAAGCTGCATGCAAGAATCTTTGTTTACTACTACTTCAGTTGCTGGCATCTTAGCCGATGCCTGTTCTGAGAGTATTGCTTCGTCGCCGTCAGAGCAAGAAGTAGCAATACCTAATAATAGGAACATTATTCCTACCATCATAGTTTGAATTTTCTTTAATTCTACCATTTTGTTACTATTTTGATTAAACTTAAATTTTTTCGAGTGCAAAATTATAATGTTATTTTTGTCCATGCAAGCACAATCAACACGGGTCGGAGAAATTGAGGCATGAATCACAATAAATCGCCGATGAACCTTATCCAACTCCCCTACGAATCGTTCATAAGCGAAAATAGCGGATTCATGGACGATTTTTCGTCATTCATGGTGCATACTATTGCCTATTTCGCAAAAAAACACTAAATTTGCAAGCAAAAATGAGTAATATGAAGAAATATCATGGTTTTATAAAGAGTTGGTTCATCATATCCATCACCACATGCATCTTTTCCTACTTGCTATGGGCACTGATGGACTTTGATACGTTTGTGGGTACAGGTGTCACTTTCGAGGACTTGTGCTTCGACATAGTATATTGTTCCTTTTACACATTATTCTCTTTGTGGGTTTCTATTTCCTTGGGTGACATTTTTGTAAAAAACAAGATAAGCAATCCTCGTTTTGTCACCCATATCCTATTGTTGTTGCTAGCCAATTCTGTTTGGGCTGTTGCATTTGAAAACATATTTGATAGCCTTTGGCATGCTGGGAACGATGTATATTGGGACAGATTATATGTTTTTGGATTAATCGCCACATTGCTGACCATGGTGAATGCGTGCCTATATTATTGCTCCATCCTCATCAGGAAAGAGAAGGAAAACGTAGTGCTTACCAATAATCTCTTGCGTCTGCAGATGAATCCGCATTTCATATTCAACAGCATCAACACGTTGGCAGACTTGATTGAGGAGAATCCTGTACAGGCAGAAAGTTTCACTCTGAAATTCTCTGAAATCTATAGATATGTAGTCACCCATTTGGATGATGAGACGGTGCCTGTACATGAAGAGATTCATTTCGTGAAGAACTATTGTGAGCTTCAAGAGATAAGTTCTCCTCATACCATACATGTGGAAATTGCCGAAGAACTGGAAAGATGCAAGAATAAGACCTTGCCATTGGCGATACAAATGATGGTAGAGAATGCGATAAAGCATAACTGTCATACCAAGGAAAGTCCGCTTTCTATCTCAGTGTATTGTCATGGCGAATATATTATCGTTAGAAATGTAGTGAATCCGATAAAGAGCACTTTACCTACAACACAAAAGGGATTGTCAAACTTGCGTCTGCGCTATAGTCAATTAGGAAAGGAACTAGTCGTTAGTAACGACAATAAATATTTTGAAGTTAAACTTCCAATCTTATCAAAATCATGAAAGTTTTAATTATAGAAGACGAAGAACGTGGCTTTTCAAGACTGAAACGCCTCTTGCAAAACATAGACAACTCTATGGAAATACAAGGACCGTTAACAACAATGAGAGCGGTCATCGACTATCTGCAAAATCCGCATGACGAGGATGTAATCTTTGCGGATATAAGACTGGGCGATGGTGATGTGTTCGAGGCTTTCTTGGAGATAGCCCCAACTTCTCCTGTGATATTTACCACGGCTTATAATGAATATGCCTTGGAAGCATTCAAGAGCAATGGCATCGCCTATCTTCAGAAACCGATATTGACAGAAGAATTGGAGAAAGCTCTAACAAAGGCTAAAGCCCTGTGCAATAAAGTTATAGATTACTCAGCTCTGATGGAGAAAATGGGGATGGCAACAGGTAAGAAATGGAGAGACTATTTCCTTGTGCATATCTATGATGGCTTCAAACTTGTCAAGACAACTGACATTAGTTATTTCTTATCAGAGAATGGTGTCGTTAGGGCATACCTTAGTGATGGTAATTCTGTACCCATCAACCAATCTTTGAATGACTTGGAGCTGCAATTAAATCCCAATTTGTTCTTCCGTGTCAGCCGCCAATATATGGTAAATATCGAGCGCATTGACAAACTCACCAATTTCTTCAAATACAAAATGACCATTAGCCTTCATGGATTTCCTGAGTTGCGAATTGTGGTCAGCAAAGACAAAATCATGAAATTGAAGAATTGGCTCGACAGATGAAGACAAGAATTGACTTGATGTTTTTTTCGCACAACTATATAAAAAAAGAAGTTTCACTGTGGTACATATTGTTGAGAGGCGTACCACGGTGAAAATTGTGGAAACAGACAATATACATTAAATTTGGATTCACTGATGTTTCTAATCTCAAATTACTTGCGAAGCAAGGTTTTACTATAAAAAGTTCTAATTTCCATAAAATTCCTCTTGTAAATCATTGGATATTTAGAAAAATATCGTATCTTTGTCCCCGAATTGAGGCGTTCTTTGCATATTGCAAAATACAGAAACGAGCAGAAGTCTGCTCGTTTCCATATTGTTACCTATATTATAAAGGCAAACGCCCAACTTCTTGATTTTCAATCAAAGCCCAATTTAGAGTGAGTTATTTTCTTAAACAATTATAATCAAAATTTTAACTATAAACAAATACAAATTTCCAGGCGGTCCCATCCCGCACAATTTGGCGAAGACCTTTGATGGTCCGCCAACCATATAGCGTAGCGGTTCTGAGCACCGGAGGGCGGTTACATCCTCTCGTCCCTGAGGGAAGAGAGGCTTGGTGAGAAAGGTGGAGCCTTCCTTAAGGGTAAGGAAGGACGGGTAGGTTTTCGCCCCCTACGCCTCTTTCACCATATTCCAAAGAAACAGGCTATTACCGATGATATATCTTCTCCACATACGCTTAGGTTCCTTCATCAAGCGATAGAGCCATTCCAGACCGTGCTCCTGCCACCAGATAGGGGCACGCTCCACGGTACCGGCAAAGAAGTCGAAGACAGCACCGATGGTACCTACGTGACAATGGAAGTTCAACTCATTCCAATGAGAGTAAGTCCACTTCTCCTGCTTAGGAGCCGTCATACCGATCCAGAGCAAATCTGGGTTGGCAGCATTGATGGCATCAATGATAGCCATGTTGTCCTCATCCGAGAACTCAGGCTTATACGGAGGCGAATAAATTGGGATTCCCGAATCTACTTTATGAACTTCGCTTGAATGAACTGCGGCACTTTCCATGCCATTTTCATCAGCTTCGTCAATGTCACGGGCTTGAAACCATATCCGGAATATACCCTGATATCCTCATCCCACACTTTCTTGCGTTTGGCAGAATCAGTACTCATACCACCCATTCTCATTCTCGTTACGAACTTAGGGAGATACGCCACCTTCAGATGGCAGTTATACAGATAGTTCACCAGGAGATTGGTATCAGCAGCAATCTTGTAGCTCTCATCATAGAGACCGCATTTCATCTTTACTTCAGCCCCTTCCTGTCATTATCCTCAAACCAGTCAGCAAGCGCTTCCTCGAAGCTCCACTTAAACTGATAACCGCAGTTCTTCAACTTCTCACCACAGATATTAGTAGAAATCTGGAGCTTTTTCACTCTTGCAGGACAAATACCCATTGGCGAGCCAAGAAGCATGGCAGCTCTTGCCATAGGCATGATAACCCAGTTAGGAATATCAGGCACAAACTGAGTCAATCCAGTAACCTTCTTCAACTCCTCGGCAGCAAAGTTGAAGATGACATCATCCTCTGTAGGAGTAAACGGCAAGTTCTCGATAGGCTTGCGGATATCATACTCGATGAAAGAAGACTGCAACTTCTGACCATCACGCAAAGCTGGCTTGTAATCCTTTACTACCGGATTAGGAGTACCAGGCTTAACGATGTCGAGGTTATATACTTGGGCGTTAGGATAATGACGATAGCGGTGTATCGGTACTACACGTAGCTTTGCAATCGATAGCCTTGCTATGTAAGTTCTTCCGAAGAAAGTAATCCTACTTTTTTCGGAAAGGATCCTTGTATATTCCCAAGAGCTGCTTACCGAAGTAATAGAAGAACTGCATGTCATCCACGAAATAGCGCTTGAAGAGACGCTTTGGTTCCTTCATGCAACGATATAGCCACTCCATACCAATCTTCTGCCAAATTTTAGGCGCACGTTTCAATGTTCCAGCTTCGAAGTCAATGGTAGCACCCAGAGCCATGAATACCTTTACACCCGGCATCTTATCACGATACTTCATAATCCACTTCTCCTGCTTAGGCGCACCCACACCAACAAGCAGCACATTCGCACCACTCTCGTTCACGATGCGAACCAACTCCTCGCATTCATCCTCATGCTTCTCGAAGCCAAAGGAAGGAGAATGGGCACCGACTACCATCTGGTGACCTACCTTCTCATTGATACGTTCCATTGCCTTGGCTGCAATACCCTCCTTGGCACCAAGCAAGAAGATCTTGCAGTCTGCATCATTCTTATGATACATATCTGATACACATCATAAAACTCCCTGTCCTTCTGAATCTTAATCAGATGATCAAGATTAGGAGAGTCACAAGAACACCCTCCTTCAGATTCTCCAAGAGTCCCTGACGAGTAATGTTCTGAATATCTATATTTAAACTTTTACTGTTTCCATATAAACTAGTCTCTATTGTATAACTTTTTCTGATTTATACCCGTATTATCAACCAACCTCAATTTACAAAGCTGACCGATTTTTTGTCTTGTACTAAAATCAACATAATTATTATACACATAACTGATAACACGTGCCTTTATAATTTCAAGGACAACAGGATTATCCTTATATTCATTTACAATATCCTGCAAATCTGCCAATCTCATTTTACCATAAATCGTCTTTATGGTAAAAGTTATGATTTTAGCAGCAGGAGAACCTATCTTATCAGCAATATCGTCATATATACCTTCCATATCATTCGTACCTATAGCATGCGACAAACTTCCAAACGCCATCAAGCATTGACGATACAGCATCATATGTAAGAATTTCCAAACTCTATCTTTTATCTCTTTAGAATCCAATTTTTCTTTTTCCTTATTTTGTTCTGTAAAATAGGATACAATATCTCCCTTGCAATCATCCACCATCTTGTTGAAAAAAGCAATCGAACGGAAACATACATTATATGAAACTTCAATTAATTGATTCAAATCGTCCTTTTTCATTGTCTCCTTCTGGTTTTTAACGATCTGCCCCAATATTTTAATTATCTTAAATGTATTATTGATGTCTCTTAAATCCTTATTTTGCTCAAAGTCCGTTTCCGTAGGCAAACTGGGTTTGGTATCACTTCTAGCAATTTTGTCCTTGGATTCTAATTGTTTTTGGCGTTCTTCCAAAGGATCAACATCATTGCGCAACACCTTAGCCTTAATGTTATCTACGATATCATTTAGGTCTATGAACAAAGGGTCCTCTTTATTTAAAGTTATAGGTTCATAATCCTCAAATGGTAACCAACTAGCAAACTTCAATTCATCCATCTGCTTATCAACTCCATTATGATAAACCAAGAATATGAGAATATTTGCCTCTCTTTCCTTGTGTAGATTTTCACATAATCGTTTTACAATTCCATCATCTTCTCCAGAATTTACAAGTTCCGAGATTTTTTGAGCGACCAAAAAATAGAATATATATTTATAAGAAAAAGTAAAACTTTCGCTATCTAACTTGCGTAACAGATCAGCCTCCAGCAGTCTACGCAACAATTCAGTTGCAGTGAAGGGAGGATTATACTCTTTATCATATTGTGTCCAAAAATCAAAGAAAGCCTTCTTGGAAAAGCATTTTGCATTTGGCGTAGATTGATAAAAGAAGAAAGCAAAATCAGCCAGATATTTTAATACGCCACTAACTTTATTTCTCTCAGTTCCCGTCTTTATCAAAGAAGCCATTATCAACGAGCTGTAACAAAAGCCATAAGATGTTTTTGACACATCAAAATCAATAGAGGCATTTAAACCTTGTAACAACGACAGAATAAAAACAGGATAAGATGGAATCAGTTGCTGCCCCAAAAGCCCATTTAGTTGATCAAAAGTCAGCTTTACTTGGTCGAATATGGCTTTTTGATCTAGGGTATACTCATCCAAGCCCAATCTCACCCATTTATCTATAAGCATATTCCTTTTCTTATATCCCAAAGAAACAATACGATAGCGCTTAATATCTTTCTCATTGGAAGTACGAATCAACATACTTTTAATATTAAGCTGCTGACCATTTATTGCTATGACTTTATCAAAGTTGTTTAATGCATTGTCCAACAAAGCAGACTTACCTGTATTATTTAATTCCGACCCATCAAAATTGTCTATCAACAATACTCTTTTATCTTTATCAAGCTGGAAATATTTTTCAAAGGAATAATCATTGGATAAATACTGTCTTTTATATCCCTTTTTTACATAGGTAGTTAAATCAGGACGTTTCAAGTCCTTTCCTTGCAACAAAATCGGATATATACCTTTTCTATAATAACTAAGGTAAAGCATATTTAAAAGAGACGTTTTACCAGACTGGTTGTCACCCTCCAAAATCAGCACCTTAGTAGAATCTGTATTAGATATAATTTGCTCACTATCCATATACTGCTCATAACGATTCTCAAAACCATCTAATGGTTCCAAATCCGGATATATAAAAATATCTTGCAGTGTCAAATCATTCTTTCTTGCATGTTTTAGAGGTATTGAAATTTGAGATAATGATTTTACCCATTCAGGCTTTAATCCAATTCCAATCTGTCTCTTTGGCAAAACCTTTGGATTTGACACAGATTCTTCGTAACTATCATCATTAAAGTAAAAATGATGATTTGTCAGAGTTTCCGTATCTGTATCAAGTAAAAGCAAGTCATACTCAGATTTCTTTCCTTCTTGCAATGCAGGACTTTCTAGATATATCAATTCTTTAAAATTCTCCAAATCAGAAACAACGATATTCTTTTGGTGATGTTCATGTCCGCACATCACAATACAAGAAGTCTTGTACAAATGCTCTTCAAACATTTTCTTGTTATTGTTGCTTGTTGCGGCAGTAAGCCAGCCTGTATTATGATGGAATACAGAAACTATAACTTGATTTGCAGTATCTTTAGCATCCAAGAAATAGTTTTCAGGTATCATCAATTTACCCGGTTCTTCATGTAACTGAGAAAGCAATGCCGTATTGTAGCAATGAAAACAGAGATTTAAATCCAGCTTTATTCTTATGTTTACTTGCCACGAAACTGCAGGAGAAATCTCAGAACCAGTAAGTCTCTTGTAAAAGTCCCAAAATGGCCTTTGAACATCCAGACTCTGATCTACATATTTGTCCTCAGAAGTTATATCTTTTTTAAGAATCTCCTTAATTACCAAATCTCTAATAGGATTGCTATCAGAAAGCATACAATCGTGATTTCCAGGCACAATTACATAATCAAAGGACTGTAGAATTCTAGATTCTTTCTTCCAAAAATTCTCACACCCCTTCAACCACTGATAAGCTATATTATATTGCTCTTCAGTACCATAATTGGCAATATCACCGCTAATCACAAAAATAACTTTAGAACAATCGTTAATAAGATATTTACATGACCGACAGAATGCTTCTTGTCGAAGGCATATTAGATCTCTATTACTAGAAAAGTGGATATCAGATAATTGGATAAGTGCTACTTTCATATTAACTACATTATAAAAAGGAGGGAATTGGGATGGGCTCCCTCCATAACCCACTGGAAGACAAGATTAAATCACTTTCTTTATTTGCTCTTCATATTTCCTTAAAGTATCTAAGTCAAAAAAGACCTCTTCTAAAAACAGTTCAGCTTGCTAATGCTTTACAGCATTAAAAGAAGAACATACTTCATAAGCTGCCAATCCTACACTTATAAACGTTATAAGAATCAGAATATGCTTAAAGAAATGTGCCAGCCTCTTCTTCCAACGTAAGAGGCTGAACTAAAAAATAATTTCATTCATAATTTTAATAAATTTTTAATTATTATTTTAATTATCTACTTCTTGGCGGCGACCTACTCTCCCACACATATTATGTAGTACCATCGGCGCAGATAGTCTTCACTTCTCTGTTCGGAATGGGAAGAGGTGTTTTCCCCATCGCTATGACCACCACCCATTTTTATCTATAATAGTCTCCATTAAACTTTTCAAGAATTCACGGTCAAATAATGTTTGAGAGTTCTATACATTAACTATATTTAGATTACAGTTTGTTATCCCCCAAATTCCTTAATCCTCTGTTCCTCTTTCAAAGAACAAACAAGCAGTTACCCATTCTTCTCGGCTACGATATAGCCATCCAATCCTTGAACTACCACCTTGCTTTCATCGGCAGCATGAACTATGAAGTTCTTGCATTCATATAGGCGGATGTCCTTGCCTACCTAGGCATTGCCATCCTCATCTCGCATAACCAAGGAACGAAGGCAGCCCAGGTACATCCTGCCCTTCTGAATCCCCACCTACCCCAGGCGGTCCCAGCCCGCACAACATGGCGCAGGGCTTTGATGCTCCGCCAACCTTATAGCGAAGCGGTTCCGAGCTCCGGAGGGGGCGGTTACAACCTCTCGTTCTTGAGGGAAGAGAGGCTTGGTGAGAAAGGTGGAGCCTTCCTTAAGGGTAAGGAAGGACGGGTAGGTTTTCGAACCCCTACTCCTTCACCATATTCCAGAGGAACAAGCTATTACCGATGATATATCTTCTCCACATACGCTTAGGCTCCTTGATCAAGCGATAGAGCCATTCCAGACCGTGCTCCTGCCACCAGATAGGGGCACGCTCCACGGTACCAGCGAAGAAGTCGAAGACGGCACCGATGGTACCTACGTGACAATGGATGTTCAACTCATTCCAATGAGAGTACGTCCACTTCTCCTGCTTAGGCGCCGTCATGCCAATCCAAAGCAAATTTGGGTTGGCAGCATTGATGGCATCAATGATAGCCTTGTTGTCCTCATCCGAGAACTCAGGCTTATAAGGAGGCGAATAAGTCACCACCTTCAGGTGAGGATAATCCACGGCAGCACGCTTCACAATCAGGTCGAGCACCTTCTGCGAGCTACCCATGAACATCACCGTACCGCCCTTTTTCTCCAACTTGTTCATTTCGAAGAAAAACAGGTCCCAGCCAGCTATTCTTTCCTTCGGCTGGCTCTTTGCCTTGATCCACTTGCACGCCTTTACGATGCTCACTCCATCCGGAATCAACACATCGCCATTTGTCAGGGCATCAGCAAAGAGCTGATCCTTCTTTGCCGTGTTAAAAGAATGAGCATTTACTGTGTTTATGAGCAATTTGCCCTCTGGTAATGAGGCCAATTCCGCCTTACTACCCAAAATTGTTAATGTTTTTAATTTAAACATATCTATATTTTCTTATTTGATTTCATTAGTAAATTCTACTTCAATAACATCTTCAGAGTATCTTCTTCTTCACTCATTGAAGCCAACATTTTTTCTTTCTGTGTACTATCCGTAATGTTGTTTTCTATCATGCCCTTTAAAGAGGAGAACATATTGCTGATTTTATCTTGTAGCTTCTGTTGTTCAAGAGTAATTTCTTCACCTATTGATGCCAACAGACTATCTAAGAATCTTATAACCTTAATCAAAAGTTCAATCAAATCAATCACTTTATAAAATTCCGTAAGAGGATCGAAAGTATTCAGTATAGACAAAATACCCTTTACATCACCAGGTCTTTTCTTAGAGAATTTCAGATGAACCAGCTTTGCCCTGACCATTCTAACATATTGGTCCTGTACACTCTCCTTCAAACAAGATTCCAACTTGTCTGCCATATTATGGAGTGGAACATCTGATTCGGGAATAAGCTGTTTCATTTCATACCATAGCGATTCACGAGCTTCTTTCTCTGTATATCCAACTATCTGAGTTAAGACCGAAGTCTTTACTATCAAGAAATATCGCATATTCAAGGCAGCTTCAAACTCTGTATCAGAAGACAAATAGGAATCCGTGATAGAAAGGAGATCCAACATAGAGTACATCACTAATGAATAAAGATTATTCAACTGATAGAACCTATCCAGTTGACCATTAGAAGATTTCTCACCTTTTTTAATACCCAAGAATTCATAACCTTTCTGGATTTTCTCAAATAATGCAATACTATCCAGAAACCTTTTACCATACTCGTTTAGATATTTTTCAGTAGAAGCCTTAAACTTCTTCCCTTCAAGTAAAGCCTGGATTGCATGCATATGCCTTCCATATTACCCAGCAGACCAGTTTCATCGAGATTGACATCACTAAGACCCTGATTATTTCCAATAAGGCTCTGCAGGTATCCTATTGTGCAGATAGCATGCAGAATATTCATTATCAGCAAATAATTAGACAATAAGGAGGCATAAGGCTCTTCATTTGTAATAGCCATAGTTTCCTTGATAAGTTTTTCTGCTGATTTGTCATAATGTAGAGCGATATCCCTCATAACCTTGCCATCCCAACCTACCCTAAACTTTTCAAGCAAATCCTGAAGAACAGAAAGAGAGTTTGAGATTTCAGGAGTCACCATACCGGAGTCGTTTAAGATAGTTATCAAATACCCGACCAGAGTTTTCTTCTCGCCCTCTTTAAAGGTGTAAATGTACTTAATACCTTCAGAAATACCTGCAACAACGTTCTTCCAATGATATCGCTTGGCATGCACATTATCAGTCTTCAATGCTGCAAGGGCACTTATGCAGACATTGATATAGACAAAGTCTATCCCCATAAGGCAAGCATTAAAGACATGAGTATTAAAGGCTTCTTTCTTCAACATCAACTCATTTCTATTTATCGCTATCAAGACTTCTTTACTTAATGTATCAACAGTGGCTTGCATAGAGTCAACAAGCCTCAATACATATTCTTCTTTACCCATAATCTACCAATAACTTACTAATTACAGATTACTATTCTAACTCGACAATTATATAATGAGCCCTGATAAGGTTCTAGGAAGAACTAAAATTCTAAGCTAAGTATTCTCTGGTAATAATCTAAGATTTTTCCAACAATGATATCAGCTTGAGCTTTAGTAGGGAATTGACCAGCTGAATGCATATACCTATTCCTCTCATTAGTAATTAAGTTCGTGATATTGGTAGCATCCATACCACTTAACTGCTTAAATGTCTGTCCAGATCTTTTTTGCTGTAACTCATGAACATATCCACCGATGCTTGGAGTCGCAATATTCCCAAATCGCCCATGCTTTTCTATAAACAATCTCAATCCGCTATCAAAAGCCCTCGTTGAGTGCAACACCCTGTTAAGTTGCGCTCTGTTAGCTTCACTAATAACTTTGCTAGAGTTTTCACAAAGTTCAAACTCCTGCTCTATAATAGACGCCTTTCGTTGAAAATCTTGATTCTCACCAACAAAAGTTCCCAGCTGAAAACATAATGTCTTTATTTGCTTAGCGATGCCCATGATACAGTTTATTTTGTATATTTATATAGAACCCATGAATACGTTCCAATCGTTCTTCATCAAGGATATTCAAAGGAAGCACACCAGAAAAAGACAATGTTCGTCCATAATTCGTAAGATTTCCATCCTCTGCCATCACATTCCAATCAGTGGCAACCCCAAAGATATTATCCACGATATGAAAATTCGGAACCAAATAGCCGCCATCAATAGTGAAGTTCTTCAACAAGGCCTGTGTCATGATGTTTTCAAATCCCTCACGAAAAGATTGCCCCTTTCCCTTCTTTTTGATGCACATATCCACATAACGATATTTGGCTACATTTTTGATAAAACACCGCTTACTTGATGAATACCAGCTCGGTGATGAAAAGCGTTCTAACTCCAAAAGCTGAAATTCTTGTATTTTTGGCAAACCGTATTCTTTTAGCGAAAAAGCAACGGTCTTGTTATTAGCATCATATTGACGATAAAGCCATTGCCTACAATCACCAATCTGAGTCCATATTCTTCCTATATTTATAGGAGAAGAAATATAAGTCAAGGCATCTGTCTCCCCTCTGGCTATGTGACAAAAAGATTCACTCAACAACCTTTCACCATGTTCTGAGAGTTTATCATCCTCCTTCAATACAAGAACAGTATGCAGTTTACTCCCATAAGAAAACTCAGACATAAACAATCGTCGTAACAGATGATCAAAGTTTTCCCTTTCGTGATACATTGGTATGAAAAGGGCATACAAAGTACTCCCCTTTCTTACCAACGCATCGGGATTGTCAAGTGAAAAAGGATTCTCTGGATAAACCAAACAATTTCTTCCAAATGAATTGACAAGGTTCTTCTGAAAGTTGACTCGAAAGTTATGATTTCCCATACTTTTTCTCCCAATAAGGAAAGAACTTTTTGCCTTCACCTCTCAACCAGTCCACGGTTTCTTTCACATTCTTCTCATAACTTTGCTCAAATGCGCCAAATAGAGCGATGGTCACATTGCTTGGAGCATAGAAGTCCTCTATCATGTTATGATAACGCATAGAGTATAAAGGAAAATTAACCCCTGTAAGACGAACGATATTACCAACCAAAGCCCCTAAATAGAAAAAGCATTTAGGCATACGCTTCAAAGGTTTACCTGTTATCTCTTTTGAAAGAGTATTGAGCCAAACATATGAATCAATAGGCATATCACCCAAATAGTAGGTTTTGTGATTTGACAATTCGTCAGAAGCGTTCATGATTGCATCCAACTGCTTGACAAGATTTCCAACATATGCATAAGTTCGAATAACGGGCTTACGTCCAGGATGAACATAAAATCCCTTTGCTATCATCTTCCACAACTCGTTCGGATATCGCATATGCCATGGTCCCCAGACATTACATGGACGGAATATAGTCCACTTACATTTCATATCTGATTGGCGTATATACTCCTCATCCATCTTTTTACTAATACCATAAACTGTATGTGGAGCATAACTATTATCTGTTAAACCAAAAGGAATAACCTTATCCTTATATACATACTGAGTAGAGGCAAACAAAGCATGTTTTACATAATCATGCTTTTTAATCTCATCAACAACATTCTTTGTACCTTCAGTATTCTCTATATAATCCTCAAGATTATCACTTAAAGTATCCGTACGAGCAGCAAGGTGAATTACAATAGATGGTTTATATTTATCAAAGGCTGCAGCAAGAGCATCCTTATCCATAATATTCCCCTTATGCCAATACTGATGCTGGTTTTCCTTTGTTGCATCAGCTTTGTCATAGTTCACAAAAGTATACCCCTTTTGCTCAAACAATTCTATCAAATTAGTTCCAATAAAACCAGAAGCTCCGGTTATCAGAATCATATCATCTTTTGTTATCATAATTATATTATTTTTTTATTCTAAAGAGTATTTTTCTAGATAAATTATAAACCCAACCAGGCATAAGACCAATAATTAAATAGATTAAAACCTTTCTAATTATGCCATCCTGATACTGCGCAAATTGAGAGCAATAAGGCTTATATTTTTTCTTATCCGTAGCAGCGGACATTAATATATAGCAAAATAAAGGAAATTTATTATACTTAGTTTTCCAAGTATGCAAACCATTCTTGAATATTCCTTCATTTTCTAAGTCCCTAGACATATTTGGCAACCCCAACAAGGCATACTTAGGCCAATCTGTTCCCCATGCACGATGTGCAACTTTACGTTGAATACATAAAGGGAAATTCTCATAAAAGATATCTTTTCCTTTATTACCATAATAAAGTATACCCATGAATTCAAACCCATAATGATTGTCTGTATTAAAATTCAAGCCAGTTTCCCATACTGTACGATTAAACATAACAGCAGACATAAAAGTAGCTCCCCAAAAATTATCTTCAATAAATTTAGTTGAATCATGATAAACAGTACAAACTTCTTTATACAATTTATCATATACAGACAATGACTTTATAGAATTGCCTTCTTCATATCCAACGAGTCTATTAAAATAGTATAATCCACAACCATTATTGCTTTCAATAAGAGATAAAAGATAGCTTATTAAAAAAGGGGCAGGAATATCATCATCACCCCATAAAATAACAAACTCTCCTTCAGAAAAAGCAACAGTTCTTTTAAACTGTTCACCTAATGGAAGTCTTTCTTTGCAATCGTGAAAATGAACAAAATTAAAATCATGGCTAATCTTATTCATGATTTTAGAAGTTTCATCCTCTGAATTATTACTGCACACAACTATTTCTACTTGATCAGAACATGACTTAACTTGCGGAATGAAATGTTCTAAAGTAAATTTAAGATACTGGGCACGATTTAAAGTAGGAATTGCAATTGATAGTTTTTTCATCAGAAATCAAATTTTATAGTATCCGCCGGATCATACAATTTATCTGTATAAGCCAGCAAGATAAAGTCCTTATCGCTGTTATTTACTACTATATGTGCCACTCCGTTGGGAATGAAAACGGTCTGAGCCTTTTCAAAAGGCATCTCGATATCTCTGCGCTCATGCGTTTTCATATCCTCCAATTTCAAGATGGCACTACCCTCAATGATGGTAAACCACTCCACTGCTTCTGGATGATAATGTCCACCCTTAGCCTGACCAGGCTTACCCATTGTAAGGTAAACCTCGCCTGTATGAGAAGGTATGTCCTCCTCAGTTCCTGTAATTGCTTTCAAAAACCAGCCTCTGTCGTCTGCGATGAGACGACGAGGAATGATTCTTACTTTATCTATCTGTGACATACTTAATTCTTAATATGTATCGATTACATCTGTTATCTTAATACTTGCCTCAAAACCAGTAGCATCATGTAATTTCTTACCGTCCAATGCCAGATATTTCATACCCACATCAGCACGTTGCACACTACCGAAACAACCATCCGGCACTTCCTTACCCATAGCATGATGTATCTCCGTTACAATCTCCTTAACTGTTACAGTCTCCTTACCTTGGATATTATAAAGACCTGATGGAAGACTCTTATCAAATGCCTGAGCCAACATACGTGGCACCTCACTGACATGTACATACTGTCTAGTTTGGTCACCAGCTGTAAAATGAAGTTCCTCACCATTGCGAATAGCATTGATTACGTATGGTATCAAACGCTTTGGATTTTCACCTGCACCGTAAATCGTTGGAATATAGAAATGCCAGTGTGTGAAATCATGTTTGTATGAAGAGACGAAACTACTCAACATGCGTTTACTTACAGTATAGTCATTTGGTGCAGGACAAGTAGATGTGAGAACATCTTCTTCCGTAAAGAAACGCTCTTCATGGGTCTCACCCATCTCAAAGACACTGCCAAAAGTAACGAAACGGCCTTGGTATCCAAGTTCCTTCAACTTATTGCAGATGGTAACAGGAGCTGTAACATTAAGGTTATAAATCAGGTTGAAACCTTCCTTGAGGTTTGCCTGAATACCAGCACCAATCGCATAAACAATGATGTCAGAAGTCAGCAAGCCAGAGCAATCGAGTTCTGCGTCCATCAAGTTTACCTTATAGAAATTGTCAAACTTATGGGCAGTTGGTTCATCCAGTCCATACATATCCAGGTTCCAGCCTGCTTCATTGGCATATTTGGCAATGGCAGTAGAAAGGAAGCCGTTGGTTCCTAAAATTGAAATTTTCATTATCCTATGAATTTATTGATTTCCTCCACACAGAGGTCATATACATCTTCTGTTTTATATCTCTTATACCAGTCAGAGGTAAGCATGGCACACTGCTTGGCATTCAGTCTTGGTTTCCATCCCAAGCGGGTCTTTGCCTTATTGATATTGAGCATCAAAAGATTTGCCTCATGGAGAGCATTCGGATCAGAAACATCCTTCAACTCACCAAAGCCAAAATTCTCAACGATGGCAGAGGCCACTTCCCAAACGGTTAATACACTGTCTGCTTCTGGACCAAAGTTCCATCCTTCACAGTAACCTGTAGGATCATTCCACATTTTCTGAGCCAAGAGCATATAGCCAGACAATGGTTCCAACACATGCTCCCAAGGACGAACAGCCTTTGGAGAACGGATATCAATCACCTTGGTTGTTTCCAAAGCTCGGATACAATCAGGTATAATGCGATCCTTAGCCCAGTCACCACCACCGATTACGTTACCAGCTCTTACAGATGCAAGGCTCACAGTATGCTTTTTTCCATAGTCAACAGGATTAAAGAAAGAACGTCTCCATGACTGTATAGCCACCTCACAAGCGCCCTTAGAAGAACTGTATGGATCATAACCTCCAAATGGGTCGGTCTCTACATATCCTTCCAACTGCTCATTGTTATCATAGCACTTGTCGGTAGTAATCATCACACCCACTTTCACACTCTTGGTGGCACGGATAGCTTCCATTATATGAATGGTTCCCATGACGTTCACCTCGTATGTCTCTACAGGAATCTCATAAGAGAGACGAACCAAAGGCTGTGCAGCCAAATGAAATACGATTTCAGGCTGATACTCTGCAAAGATTTGCTTCATCTTCTCTCCGTCACGAATATCAGCACGGATGTCAGCCTTTATCTTAGAACCGATGCCTGAAAGTACAAAGTTGTCACGCTCAGAATATGGGTCTAGACCTACACCTACAACCTCTGCACCCAACTCATGAAGCCAGATACACAACCAGGAGCCTTTAAAACCTGTATGACCTGTTACAAGGACTTTCTTGCCCTTGAAAAATCCATCAAATACGTCTATCATTATGTTTTCTTATTTACCAAACTTTCCAAGGAGCTTTATTTTCGCTCCACATTTTCTCTAACTCCATATTATCTTTCAACATATCCATAGGCTTCCAAAAACCAGTATGTTTATATGCATGCATCTCACCATCTGAAGCTATTTTCTGCAATGGTTCACGCTCAAACATCACAGGATCAGCATCCTCTGGAAGATAATCAAAAATTTTCTGTTCACATACAAAGAAACCTGCATTAATCCAGTTTCCTTCCCCATCAGGTTTCTCTTCGAAAGACTGAACTATATTTGTCTTTGGATCAATGTGAACAGAGCCAAAGCGTCCAGCTGGTTTATAAACTGTCATAGACAAAGCCTTTCCACTATCCTGATGCGCCTTGATGGTATCGCTGATATTTAAATCTGTAACGCCATCTCCATATGTCAGACAGAAAGGCTCACCATCCAGATATGGACGAATTCGTTTCAATCTACCTGCAGTCATCGTATCAAGGCCTGTATCAACCATTGTAACCTTCCAGTTCTCGGAATGGTTTTCAAGTAACTTGACTGAATTGTCTGCAAGATTCACTGTTACATCGGTATTATGAAGGAAGTAATTCATAAAATACTCCTTTATAACATATCCTTTATAGCCACAACAGATTATAAACTCATTTATGCCATGAGCTGCATAAATCTTCATGATATGCCAAAGAATTGGTTTTCCACCAATCTCAATCATAGGCTTTGGCATGTACTGTGTCTTTTCGCTGAAACGTGTACCACGTCCTCCAGCAAAGATAACTGCTTTCATATCTTTATTTTTTATAGATTATACTTTTCCACCAACTGCTATATTAAGCAGCGTTGGTATATATTTCTTCAAAATTTTGAATATCAAATAAAACAATGCAATGATGAAAATCGGATACAAAATTGGTATCAAGATAACAGCAATCTGATATATGACTCCAAAAGGCTTCAATACTTTCAACAATATTTGAAGCATATATCCCATATAAGGCTCATGAGCCAAATAGATAAAGTAAGAAGGTATACCTAAAGTCATCAATTTGACTCCAATTGTCTTATGTTCTAAATGCAAGCAAATCGCTATTACAGAAACGACCATTGAAACATTATAAGCTATAGATAATAACCTATACATATATCCTTGGCCTAACGTATCTTCTGTATAGACAGAAGAATAGCAAATGATCAAAATGAATGCCGTTCCAAAAAGATATAACTGTTTGCTTTTTATCCATGCGAAAGGCTTGATTCCATATATAGAGAAGTACCCCCCCATACTGAAGTACAATATAGAAGACATTTCTATATTGACTAAGCTTATACCAAGAATCGTTAAGGCTATGAAAACTAAAATCACTAATACTGAAACCTTACCAAACCGCAATAATTGATATAATATCGGAGCTAATAATACGCATACCATTAAATCCCTCAGGAACCACAATGTAGACAAAAAGGGGAAAGTCCCATCTCTCAGATTCCAATAAGATAAAAGAAAATCATAAGTATCAAAATCATGAATAAGTTTCATGTTACCTGCTCCAAACAGTGATGCTAATCCTAAAACATCTTGAATAAACCAAGTTACAAATATAGATAATGAAATCCAAAACAAATACGGAATGAACAAACCTCTAATACGACTTTTTATTTTGTTACCATAAGACCCAAATCCTTTGTAATTAAGGAAGAACAGGAATCCAGAGCACATAAAAAAGCCAGGCACTGCAAAATTCACAAAGACTCGGGTTAAGAGATCATAGTAAAATTCCACTAATGGCGAACAATCTGTATATTTCTTTATAGCAGCATGGATAAATATAACACCAAACATGCATATTACTTTTGCTAATGTAATAGCTCTGCTTTCTTCATTTGTCAATTGTACCATTTTATATATTCTTTTGTTTTTTATTTTCCAACCAGCAAATTAAAAACAGAATTCTACTTAGATGATACTTCATACAAATCAGAAAAATACGATGCTTCAAAACCATTTTATCGATAGGGTAATTCTGATAAAGAGACTGCATTAAAACATGTTTACATCGCTCAGATATACGATGATAAACTCTAGGCTCATCACATCCCAATGCCTCGTATTTAACAATACTTCTAAAGAAAGAATAAATACATCGCTGATAATGCAACTTATATTCACGCTCAGAGAAATGCTCATTCAGCTTTTCTTTCACTCGATTCAATAGAGCTACATATTTAGCAAACTTTTGACTCGAATAAGTACGAGACAATGAATTAGGATTAAAGCGCCAGTAATACATTGCATCTTTCAAATAACCAATTCTCTCGCATTTCGACAAAAAATCGATATGAAACAATAAGTCTTCAGATGGATACAATCGTTCTGACTCATATACGATATAATTATCCTTTATGATATTCGTTTTATAGATGCCATGCCATACCGATACCAGGTACTTCACATCAGAAGGGTAACTAGGCAATGGTCCTACCATATCCAAGAGAAACACATTTGAGTCCTTACTACTATCTATAAACAGATTCTCTTTTTGCTTGTTAGCTGGTTGAGTCTTACCATCATAATCAAAATTGTAATCACAATAGCACACATCCAGATTTCTTTCTTTAGCCGCAGCATATAGCTTCTCGAACATGTGCAAATCCACATAATCATCCGAGTCGATGAAGGCGACGTATTCACCTTCGACCAATTTCATACCTGCATTACGAGCATCACTAAGTCCACCATTCTGCTTATGAACAACCTTCACACGAGTATCCTTCTTTTTATACTCATCACAGATACGAGGACAACTATCAGGAGAACCATCGTCCACGAGTATCACCTCTATTTCCCTCAATGTCTGATTGAGCAAGGAATCCACACATTGGTGCAGATACTTCTCAACATTATATATTGGAACTATTATACTAACTTTTATCATATAAATTCTTTGAATGTTTGAAATTTGACACTTTTATTATTTGAAATCACCAAACCCACTCATACTGATAGTCGTACAACGCACAGCATTTAAGGAAATCTCGTTATATGGTTTCCGATAATTAATCAAGATAGCCAAGGTATCAAAATTATTCTCTGGGTAGAGTTCCTTATGTTTATTCATTGCTTGATTATATACATAAATGGCAGAAAGATTTTAAAAAGACGAAAAAACTTTTTAGAAAATCAGACATTTTCATATCTTTATATGATGAAGCAATTTTATAATACTTAAAACCTTCTTTGTAATATTTATAATAGATCAAGCTATTAGCCAAAGATAAATACAAGAAATGATAAATACTATTTTTCATGTCCATTTTCTCGAAGTCATCATGATAAACTCTTAAAAAATGTTCCAAATAATCAACTTGTTTCAAAGGATTTTTTGTTATCACCCCAGTTGTAGTGACATATTTCACCAATAATGGCTGTTCTGCCAAAACCATTCTTGACTTTCTAAAGAAACGTACATAAAGTTCCCAATCTTGATGTCTCAAAAACGTTTCATCAAAACCATTCAAATCATCTAATACCTCCTTTCTAAACAAAACCGTGGATGTATTAAATGAAATTTTTCCAGATAAAACTTGCTCGACTAAATTACCACTTTCCTTACAATCAGTACTCTCGACATGATGCTTATATTTTATTTGTGTATTGCAAAAGGATGCATCATAATCTAATTGCGTTTCTAACAATTCCACCTGATATTTAATTTTATTTCGATCAAACACATCATCATCATCCAGAAAATTAACAAATGTTCCATGACAATGTTTCAATCCAGTATTTCGAGCTGCCGCCCCATTTTTGTTTATTTTATGCTTAATATAAACAACTTTTTGATTGACAATATAGTCTTTGATAGCTTCTTCTGTCATTTTTTGGTACTTTGTTCCAATGCCATTGTCATCAACTATAATTATTTCTATATTCGGATAAGTTTGATTGAGAACACTATCTATAGCTCTTCTCAAATTATCTGGTCTTGAATAGGTAGGAATTACAACACTTACTAAATCCATATTATTCATATCATAAAAGTTTTTTATAACTATCTATCAGTAATTTTACAACACTATTTGGAGAGAATTCTCCAAATATATACTCAGACAATTTTGGCTGAGAAACTAAATCTCCATTTAATCTCTCTTTTATAGCTCGGCCAATCTCATCAACATTATAGGGATTTACAACAGATGCCATCCCTGCATAATATTCCTTAGGACCAGGGATATTAGTCACAACAATTTCACATCCCATCAAAGCAGCATCTACAGCAACTATCCCAACACCTTCAAAAAAACTAGGAAGAGCAAACACTTTAGCTTTTTTATACAATTCAATTTTCTTTTCTTCAGAAATATATCCCAAGACCTCTATATTTGCGTTATTATCAATTGCCTTCTTTAAGACATCGAACTCTTTTTCAGTTCCCATATTTCCTGCCAAAATCAGCTTAAAGTTATATTTTTTTGCAGCCTTTATTAGGCTTATTACATTTTTTCTCTTTTGTGTTAGAGAGCTCATATGCAAGCAAAAGTTTTCTCTCCCAAGCTCAACATTCTCGGCTTTTTCCGCTTCTAAAGTCGGTGTAAAAGACAAAGGAACTTTAGCTATTTTCCCTGTATCTACACCTTGAACTTTAGACAAATAATTAAACTCACATTCTGTCCTTGCATAAAGTTGCTTTATAAATGGATATTTGTTAGTTCTAATATTTCTAAATGCGGGTATTTTTTCCCGAACCTTATCTTTAATAACTTTACTTATTTTTTCCAAGCTTACAGGCTTAGGATCAATTATAGGAGAAAAACAAATATTGGGATTGATTATAGCTAAACGTTTCGATACATCATCATGCCAACTACCACTACTTCCAAAGAGATGAATTATATCATAAGACTTCCAATCATAATTGTCCCAGTTATTAACCAAATCAACTGTATGCCCTAACTTTCTTAATGCAAACGCCCAAGTCTCAGCTTGACTACGAATACCATTAGACTTGTTAGAAATCACAACTTCAGGATACAAAATATATGCAATATTCATTTGTTATTTATTTTATAAAAATTATTCGATGCAATCATAGATAAAGGTAGCCAGAATTCTATATTAAAAAGAATAGTACCCGTTGACTGCATTAGAAGAAATGAATACAAAAGAACTAAAGGAAAGAACAGCAAATTGGGCTCTAACTTTATAATACTAAATGACTTTTTCATAATCTTAAAAAGCATCAACGTAAATAGCAACGATAAAAAAACACCAAAGTTCATAGCTATCTCTAAGAAAAAATTATGAGGGTACATCCCCCTAAAAGGATAAGATAATATTCTAAAATGAGACCCCCAAATAGGACTTTCTAAAATTTGCGCTATAGCATATGAGTATAATGAGAATTCACCAACACGACCAGAAGCACCATCATTTTCTATCATTGCCAATCTCTTAAAGACATCTATGTTTAACAAATCGACTAAATATCCAACCGCACTATATAATAATAAAACTACAAAAAGTAATTCCACTATTTTTTTTATTGAAAACCTCCTATTCATATACCAAAAAGAAGCGACAACTACTCCTGTATATATCATTGGTCCCCTCTTATTACAAATGACAATAAGTATTACTGATGCCAAAATTGCAAACCAAGAAAATATAAAAAACAACCGTCTCTTTTCATTTTTCAACATATATATGGAAGCAATAATTGTCCAATTAGCATAAGTATCAATGATAAAGGGGGATATTAAATGACTATTCCTAAAATCTTCTGCTGAATCATAGACCGAATAAAGCAGGATATTCACCCTTAAAGCATACAATACAAAAAAAATAGTATTCACACACAGCACGTATTTACATAACTGTTGATAATTTACACAATCGTTAAACAAACGACTTAACAACATCAATAGTGTTAATGTAAAAAACGTAAGAAGGAAACTATACCAATCTGATGATACTGCCAACATGCTATTCATCGGTAGAGTATTTTCTACCAGATGAAATATTACAAATAACATATAGACAAGAAAAATCACTATGACTGGCAAATTATGCTTGTCAATTAATGCTTTGTCAGTCTTTACTTCAATATATAGAAAAACAATCATTAACAAACAAATGCTCCAATTATATAAACTATTCAAGCCTGAAAATACATATAAATCAAGATATTGCACACCAAAGGGAAATGCAAAAATCATAATTAAAAGTATATTTACTAAAGTTTTATAAGCCATACTTTTGTTTGTTCTATAACAATATATTTACACACCAAGGAGATAAGATTTTTCTTTTAACACTTTGGCTAAAGCTGAACTCATAAAATAGCTAAAAGCCATAAGTATCAAAGAAAGTATAAACACCCATAAAATATGAAAATCCAAGTCCAATCTACTGTACACCCATGCTCTAAAAAAAACAACGTGTATTAAATAAATAGAAAGCGATTTTTCACCACATTTTATTAGCCCTTTACACAATGACGTATTTCGACACATCATATATATAGCTTTCAATAATAAAAAAGCAAATAAAGAGCAAGTTATCCCATCAATTATCCTTATTATAGGAGGATAATTCATCATGTTTATTCCCCAACAAAATCGTACCATAATAATTATTATAATATCGACAATAATAATATAATAACATTTTTTCCTTACAACAGCGTTGATTTTATTATACTTTTGCATATATAATATTCCCAAAAAGAAAATTAACGATTGGCGTATTACCTGACAATCTTTTAAAATCGGCCATGGTATATTGTCATAATACATAATTGATAAAGCATAACAAAATATAAGAATATACCTCAACCATTTATTGTTCATATAAAAATAAA
>SKED01001109.1_pt1 | contig 25499 bp, 25 predicted proteins | sample 4826651 | NCBI WGS metagenome assembly SKED01 (sample SAMN11008818, study PRJNA524170) | human gut metagenome | biome: Human fecal sample; material: Feces; isolation source: fecal sample from pouch patient p19 | host: Homo sapiens | place: Israel: Tel-Aviv | collected 2016-06-28 | reverse complement strand
CACGCCTTTGACTGTTCTACCAGACGAATGTCTTCTTTATGGGTTTCCACTCTGACCTCATCCGTCACAACCTCCACAGCTTTGTCGTAAGCAATATCTGAAACTTCATCGATCAAAGCTTCTACTTCTTCAATTTTCAGAGTAAGTGTATCCAGTATTTCTGTCTGGTTTTTCATCTGTTCCTTTTGCTTAAACAGGATATAATCCTGCTTTTCAAGATAATCTCGCCCTCCATAAGACGGTTCTTCTTCCAGATGCAACCCGTATTTTCGAGTTATATCAAAAAGCATTGTCCGGCAAATAGCATCAAAAGTCTGCTTTCGATTATTATTGCGGCCTTTAGGTTTATCCGGTTTTGGAAGTGCAATCCCTAATTCTTCCAGTGCTTTTTCCTGCTGGGGACAGATTTCCCCGTACTTATTCTCACAATCAAAAACATGACGTTCATGAATGTGCGGCGTTCCTTCGTCCAAATGCAGTGCCCAGTCCAGAATATGGACATGAGAACCGAACCGATTTGTGAACTGCTTTGTAAAGTCCTGTACGACCGCAAGTAATATTTCATAGGAAACAGATTCTTCTACTGTTCCTATTTGAAAAATAGTTTCCTCTGGACAGGTTTTATTGTTCTTTAGTAAATCTTCCACAGATCGGTTACGCTCTGTATGACGGGTTCTTGCATTTCTTTCATTCTGCGCTTCTATATATTTTCCATAATGTTCCTGATAAAAAGTACATTCAATTTTCTCAAAACTGATATCCTGAGAATCTTCTTCCCTGTTCTGCATTGTGGTATAGCCACGGTAACAGTCCCAGTAAATATTTTCTCTGACTCTTCCAGCATCAATATGTTCACTGTTTTCCAAGTCGAAACGGCGATCATTATGCCTGGGATTATAAGTGCCATTTTTCCCGGAGCGTCCATTGTGTCTTGTTGCTTTCAATAATTTTCTTGCCCTCCTTTTTCACGTTTTTCCAAATTAAATAAGGCAGCGAAGCTGCAAACCTGCGTGAATTTGCGTCAGGTAATACCCAGTACGAGTAGACGCACGCATCAACTCACTGGGCAATGGCTGCCGCCCTTAACCTGCACAAAAGACTTCGCTCTCCGCTCTGCTCCAGATTTAGTTACTATTCTCCGGCACCCTTCCATTCCCCTTTGCCATCCATTCGAAAAAAGCAATTTTACTAACCTTAATTAATCTGCCGCTTCGAAATGCCGGAAAACCGGGTGTATGAACCAGTTCATAAGCCGTTACTCTGGAAATCCCCATAATCCGCTGAATATCAGCCACATCCAGTACAAGAGGCAGTTCATCATAATTGTTTAATCTCTTATTTTCACTCATGTTGTTCCTCCATTTTTGATCTCATTTTTTTAGCTTCTCATTGCCGTTTTATCTTTCCTGTTTCCTGAGTCATACTGCTGTCAAGGCATACAACACGTCATCCATTCGGATGCGCTCACTTCTTTTATCGAAGGTCATGGCGGTTTATCTCAGGTTAGACGGTCATAAAGTTGTCAAAGTACACTGCATAGTACGAAATTACCATGCAATCGTATCTTATCAATCTCATCTTGACTTTTCAATACTTTCGCGATACCATAAATGTAACTAATATTATATTTTTTAAAATTACCATACAAAACAGGAGCAAATAGAAATGGCTTATCAATTTATAAGGCAAGAACCTTGCTACGACCACATCCTCTTCGTTCTGGCATTGGATAGAGACAAAATGAAGGAGCGAATTTTAATCGGAACGGAACAGCAAATCCGTTTTCGACTGGACGGAAATAAAGATAACGATGTCATATATGATATAACACGTCCTCTAGGACGTTTTCTGATAGATTTTGAATATGATAAAGAGAAGAACTGGAATATATATGGACTCGCTCCTCTACGTGATGCATTGCACACTAACCGTTGGAAACAGCCTGCACTGGAACAGACCTCTGCTGATTTTCTGGCAAAAAAATATCTCACCGACGATCCGGTGAGAATATATGCTGCATTCCGTATTTGGAATGAATATCTTGTTACAAGGGAATATCGTGACCGTAATACTGCCTGTGATCATTTTATAGAAAAAATGCAAATTTTGACTCAGGCATTCCAAACAGAAAATGTCATGAATTTTAATTCTGATACTGGAAAACCTGAACGTTTTCATACTGGCAGTCTTTATTTCCGCAATATTCCTGCTGAAATTACCCGACTTGAGCTTTGGTTTCCGGATAATAGGCGCAGAACAGAATGTGTAGCTGCCTATAGCTCTTTTTATCCGCTTATCACTTATTACTTGAATCGACTGAATGACTGGGGCCTTTGTTTCCGTCAGTGCAAAGTCTGTGGAAAATATTTTCTGGCAAAAAGCCAGCGTTATGAACTGTGCAGTGATAAGTGCCGTAAAGCACAGGCACTTCAAAACAAAAGGGAGTTTGATGAACGAGCCAGAGAAAATAACTATGATCTGCTTTATAAAAATGAATGCCAGAATTGGCGTAATAAAATCAATAAATCCCAAAAAACTGCTAATTTTCCGATTGAACGTCTGGAAGAAATGAAAACTGCGTTTGACCTTTTTAAGAAAGAAGCTCTGCGGCGTAAGAAAGCTGTAAAGGCAGGAGCAACCAGTCCGACAGAATTCACAGACTGGTTGTATCAGCAGAGCAATATTATCTTAAAACTCAGCAAAATCTGAATCCATCCCTGTAAAGGAAAGGCAGCGAATTTACTCGCTGCCTGCCTTCTCATTGAACTTGTATCCTACACCCCAGACGGTTTGAATATATACCGGGTTACCCGGATCATCTTCTATTTTCTCACGAATATGACTGATATGGCTCATTACTATATTGTAATCGCCAAAATAGGATTCTTTCCAGACTATATCATAAATCTGTTCTTTACTAAATACTCTTCCTGGATTTTGTGCTAATAACTGCAGGATTTCAAACTCGGTGTAAGTTAATTCTATTTTTCTATTATCACGAACGACTTCTCTCCGTTTCAAATCAATCGCTATACCCTTATGCCATATTTTCGATTGAAATTGTATTTCCTGAAAAAGAAATTTCTCTCTGCCGGAATCTAACACAGAAATAACAGAATTTACCAAATCTTCCTCAGCTCCCTCGAATGATACCAGCAATATTTTTCCCACCTAATCGTCCTCGTTTCATTTAATACTAACTTAATGTTTCGCCTCTGAAGTATATCCATCAAATGTTTCCGCTTCCGGATTAAATTCAGTAAATAATTCCTGCATTCTATTTTTGCTTACTTTTTGAAAGCTGCTGATCTTTCCACTTTTGTCTCTCGTTACTTCAATGTACATAGTTCCGTTGCTGTTAGAAAAGATTCCCCTTCCCTCATCATATAAATCTGCTATAATCTTACCATTATAAACCCAGTTTCCTTGAGCATCACAAGATACTCCATAATCAGCATACTCCTGTGGAACAGCAATATTAAGACCTTTTCCCTCTTCACTGCTATATTCGCCCATGTCATCAGCCGCTATGTTCTCACTTCCTCCTTCTTCAAAAACAGATCCTTTCATTTCATCTGCAGTTACAGCTTCTCCGCCGGAACTTTCAACCAATACTGCCGGTTCTGACCAAAAATCATCTGATAACGGTTCTGCCTTTACGTCTGTGATGGTGCCATAGTTTTCCCTTTGCACTTCAACTCGAAGCGTACCTCCACGTTTGGAACTTATTGTATAAGTACCCGGCTTAAACTCATCCCGGAAATATCCAATGGTCTTTCCATCATACATCAGAAATCCTGTTTCTTTCTGGTAAGTTATTCCCGCTTTTGCATATTCAGAAAGCTGTTCTTCGCTGAATACATTTTCATTACTGTCTTTATTTTCGGTGACCGTTTCTGCTTCCTGCTTCGCATATTCTATATTTTCCGGAGAATATGCCATTGTAATTCCCACTGCATCATCAGATGATTTCGACAACTTCATCCCATCTTTTATTTTTTGAAGATTATCCTCATAAAGTGCAATCGTCTCATCTACCTTTTCCTGTGTCCATACAAACCATCCGTCGCCGCCTGTATAAGCTTTTTCACCAATCATAGACTGCAGAACTTCTTTTTCCTCGTCCAGCCATTTCGCATACTCTTCTGCTGTCCACCATTCCACATCCGAACTTGAAAGTGATTCATCTTCCCGGATATTCACTTCGTTTAAAGCAACTGTTGTTTCACCGTTTTCTTGCGCTGTCTCTGTCTTTTTCTCCAAGGATGATGCGGAAGTTGCAAATCCACCTGTCACGCAAATTACCAATACTGCACTTATAATTACTGCAAACTTAGATGTCTTCTTTATCTTCATAATTGCTCTTATCCTCTCTTCAATCGCATTTTTACTGAAACTGTTACATAATGGTGTCAGTCCGCTCTTTTTTTCTTCCATAGATATTAAAGCAGTTGCATATACCGACTTTATATCCATTCCAAATCTACGGACTACGGTTTCGTCACAGGATAATTCCAAATCTCTGTTAAAAAGAATATACATTACCCACACAAGAGGATTAAACCAATGAATGCATACTGCAGCAATCATTATCAGCTTTGTAAGCATATCAAGCCGTCTGATATGCACATATTCATGTTCCAACACATAACGAAGCTGATAAATATTTTTCCATTCTGTATTTTTCGGCATTAAAATAACTGGGCGAATCACACCATAAGAAAGTGGTGCAGCTATGGTTTCTGTCTGCCGGATGGATAGACTCCTTTTTAGTGGATGTTTTTCCTTCCATGCTTCCAAAATATCATTTTCAACAGGCAGCGAAAATCGAAATTCCCGATAACATTTTATATAGGAAACCGCAAAAAATCCAAAACAAAGTAACAGACCTGCCAGCCATATTACACTCAAAATCGAAATGGATTCTGTTCTCTGTACCATAGCCTCTGATAATCCATTTGCTATCTCAGGCATATTCCCATGAATGGGTAAAAATGTTGTCGTTTGCGCCGTTCTCACTGGGTTTATATCAGAATAAATACTCTGCAACAGAGAATAAATACTTGTGACTGATTTTATGGAAAATGGAACTAATAACCGTATTAATGCAATCCACCATAAAATCAAAAATGTTTTCTTCGGTAATCTGTTGATAAGCACAGCCCTTAATACCACAATAAGTAAAATAATAACCGTTCCCAGAAAACTCATTTGCAGCAGGCTCATATACATCACCTCATTCCAATTCACTGACGATCTGCTTCAGGTTCTTAATCTGCTCCATAGAAAGTTTTTTTCTGCCAAGAAGTGCCGCAAACAACTTGTCAACAGATCCATCATATATCTTATCAATAAGTTCATCTGTTTCCAGATCCTGTACCTGTTCTTTTGCTATAAGCGCATGGCACATAAATCCCGGTTCCGTTCGTTCAATCGCGCCTTTATTGATACACCGCTTAATCAATGTATACGTTGTGTTTTTATTCCAGCCGACTTCTCTGTTTAAAGTATCTGCAACATATTTCGCTGGCACGTCACCATCCTTCCACAGAACATCCATTACCTTTAATTCCGAATCAAAAAGTTTGATATTTTCCTCTGTCACTTGTTTCGCCTCCTATAAGACTACAGTAGTCTGTTCTTGTTTTCAGACTACCACAGTCTTATAGCATTGTCAATCATTTTCTGTCGCTAGGAAAAGAAAAACAGCCAGCCTTTCGGCTGACTGCTCCATACTAAATATAAACCATTTCGTTCAGTACAATTTCTTCTGCTCTGTTTCTAATATTATTACACCGTTGTACCCAAAGCATAGCATCTTTCCGCTTCAATTCCTCCGTCACTCCCTCAGCCGCTTTCATCTGATCAACAATACACGTAAACCGTTCCTCCGCTTGTTCGTCCAAATCCTCCAGATAGCTCCAAAGTTTTCCGGTCAGCAGTAAACTGGAATATCTACCGTAGCACTGCTTTTTCAGATACTCCCTGTGCATTCGTCCCCACTTACCGATAGATCGCTTTTCCTCCGGCAGCTTCAAGTCTGGGATATAATAATCCCCGACAAGTACATAATCAATGCCATTCTCCGTAATTCTTGTTTTCAAATCCTTCATGGTTCGTTCCTCCTTGGTTTTTCTTATTCTATTACCCAAACGAACCGTTCTATATTGTTACTTCCATATGTACAGTGCTCTTACTAACCCCAAACTTTTTCGCTGTTTGTCTCACTGTTGCCTTCGTCTCAATAATATAGTTCCCAATTTCCACTGCCCGTTCTTCAATATATTCTTTCAAAAGAAACGCCTCCGAAGACGTTGTTTTTACAGTGTATGCAGAGGTGTTTCTATAATATGAAAGCAAATCTTGCTTGAGCTGCGTTAACTTAGTTTCAGCGAAGCAACACAATAATTTCCACAAAGCAGCATATTTTCAACAACCAGATTTCCCCCATGTGTGCCGGGACGGACGGTTGGCGAATTTCGGGAATTTTACGAGTAAGCGACAGGCGGGAATGCACTGTCTGAGCCCTTTAGGGCGAGTTTGCGTTCCCGCCTGTCTATAGGCGACGGAGTAAAATCCCGAAATTCGTCATTGTCTGTCCCGGCACACATGGGGGAAATCGTCCGTTTTGATTAACTAAGCCCGGCTTTGGTTTCCGTTCTTCCAGGACAATTTCCATCAGCAGTTCAAAGGCCTGCTTCCAACAGTCATTATTCTCGCCGAAACCAATCATATTGTTGTAGCATTCTTCTGTCAGCAGCTGAAATTTTTTCCATTTTTTATTTTTCATAGAATTCTGTCCCCTTTGTAATCGTCTATTATTTCCCGCAACATTTCTTATACTTCTTTCCAGAGCCGCAAGGGCAAGGATCATTTCTTCCTATTTTGGGACTTTCACGGATGAATGGAACCTGAGGTTTTGCGTTTATCCAAGGGAACATATTCTTCTCGTCAAACTCGTCATCATATTCCTCATCGAATACGTCATACCGTCCCTGTAATAGATCTCTGAGTTTATCTGCCGCGGTTCTTCCAGCACTTGAACTGTTTCCCAATTCTTTCAGCAAAGCTTCTGCTTCTGCCTCTTTTCCAAATGTAATACATGCATCGCAAAGCAAATATATGAATTCTTCTGAGCATACATTTTCCTGTTTTTTAAAGTTGAAAAGCCTTTGTATCTCATGGGATTCTCCAAATTCACAGGCATTATACGTCCATTCCTGAACGCTTTTTGGGAATTCATACATGTGCAGTTTTTTAGAGGTATGTTTACCTGATAACGCAGCTTTGAAAACAAAATATCAATCCATTCCGTTCTATTTGCCAGGTTTTCTGAAAGTAAACGAATATCTTCTATGGAAAATGAAGCATAGTCCATATCTGCTGCATATTTTTCCTGCATGGCAATTACTTTCTTCGAATCAATATCTTCTATAAAAGAAAAACATCTTCCATCACCTGTATAAGCAGTTTTAAAAATACAGTTAAAGCTGCCATACCAGTAAACATATCTGTAGAACTCTGTTTTGTCCTGATTTTTGTCATACAATGTACAGTAAATTTTGTATGCATCCTCTAATTCCAGCATACCATATACCCGCAGCATTGCCTCCATATTCTCGGAGAATTTCTTAATTCTACGATAGGTATCTTTTTGCATTTTAGAGGTTATTTTTTTAATAGCGGCTTATTTTCTTTGTAACCTCCATAATTCCAGAAGTTATCCTCTCCAGTGTCCTGCTCAATCAAAATATCATCACTTGGAATTCGGAAATCATGCATGTGGTATCCATCCCAGTCAAACAGGATCTGAATAATTTCATGCAAATCATCAATCCAAATACTATATGGATATCAAAGTTACTCTTGCAAAAACAACACTATCGTCATATTTTTATATAGAATAAATTCCCAAAATCTGCTATGATAAAAGACATTGAACATACAAATTTATTTAAACGACAGAGGTGTTAGAAATGAGCTGGTATAACGAATCAATTTTTTATCACATTTATCCATTAGGTTTAACAGGTGCACCAAAGCAGAATGAATACGGAGAGCCAGTCCACAGGCTGAATACGCTCCTTCCCTGGATCGACCACATTAAGGAAATCGGATGCACCGCTTTATATATAGGTCCTTTATTTGAAAGCGTAGGACATGGTTATGAAACCACAGACTATAAGAAGCTGGATTCCCGTCTGGGAGACAACCAGGATCTGAAAAATTTCGTGGCAGCATGTCATGAAAAAGAAATCAAGGTAATCTTTGACGGTGTATTCAATCATACCGGACGTGATTTTTTCGCATTTAAAGATATTCAGGAAAAGCGCCAGAATTCGCCTTATGTAAACTGGTATTGCAATGTAAACTTCTCCGGCAATACGGAATATAATGATGGCTTCTCCTATGAAAACTGGGGTGGCTACAACCTTCTGGTAAAATTAAACCAGCGCAATCCGGATGTACAGAACTATATCTGCGATGTGATCCGTTTCTGGGTTTCTGAGTTTGATGTGGATGGAATTCGTCTCGATGCTGCTGATGTTCTGGATTTTGATTTCATGAAACAGCTTCGCCGCACTGCTGAAGAAGTGAAACCGAATTTCTGGCTGATGGGCGAGGTAATCCACGGCGATTACAGCCGCTGGGTAAATGGAAGCACCCTGCACAGCGTTACCAACTATGCCCTGCACAAGGCACTTTACAGCGGCCACAACGACCACAACTATTTCGAGATCGCACATACTGTGAAATATCTGCAGAACATGGGCGACCTGGATCTTTACAATTTCGTGGACAACCATGATGTGGAGCGTATTTACACCAAGCTTTCCAACAAAGCGCATTTTGCTCCGGTTCACGTACTGCTCTATACGCTTCCAGGCGTTCCAAGCATTTACTATGGTTCTGAATTTGGAATCGAAGGCCGCAAGGAAAGAACCTCCGATGACAGCTTAAGGCCTGCATTGAATCTTGCGGACTACGCAGATGCCACTGAGAAAAATCCTTGCACCGCGCTTATTGCCGCTCTTGGAAAGGTTCGCCAGAATACGCCGGCACTTAACTATGGAAGCTATGCGGAGCTGATGCTGACCAACCGCCAGTATGCTTTCGCCCGTGACCTTGATGGAGTTCGCGTGATCGTAACTGTAAACAACGATGATAATGCCGCTTCCATGAATTTGCCAGCTGGAAATGCTGCTGAATATGTAGGCACACTTACCGGGGAAAAGGTTTCCGTGGAAAATGGCCGCATTAATGTAACCGTTGCTGGAAACAGCGGAAATATCTGGGTTCCGGCCGGGGACATGCCGGAGTATAAGCCAGTTGACATGGCTGCGAAAAAACCAGAGACAGCTTCCGAGAACAGTTCAGCGAATACAGCAAAAACAGAAGCCGCTTCTACAACTGAAGCAAAGGCTTCCAACTATAAATCAGATGCTGAGCCAGCTGCCTCTGAATCCGCTGTAAATCCCGCAGCTTCCGAGAAATCCGAAGTAACCGTAGACTGGACCAAGTCACCGGAAGACATGACTGTGGAAGAACTCCAGGCTGGCATCCTTGCCCAAATGGCAAACAACGGCCCGGTAACCGACCAGATGAAGAAAACCATTTACGACAACATCTGGCATGATTCCTTGGTAAACTGGCTCAAGAGCTTCCGTTAATGAACGTACCTCGCATAAATACGGCGAATGACTTCATGTAAGATCTGCTGCTGTCAATCCGCACCGCAGCATTTTATTCCATAAACATGTATTTCATTCCCTGAAAATCAAAAACTGCTTTTTCTCATGCTATACTTACTCCAACATAACATTTAACTGATAAAGGAGTATGAGCCTATGAAGAAAAAGCAGTTTTTTAATACATTTGCAGCGGGAATTTTTGCAGCAGCGATATTGGCAGGCGGACTTGTTTCCAGCACGGTTCTGGTAAGCGCAAACGAAGAATCGACCACTGAAGCCCCAGAAAATTCTGACACCGCACAAGACAACAATGCCAGCCAGCTTCAGACCCTTCTGGAAAACGAAGGCTTCTATGTTCAGCAGGGTTCCTTCTATGAACTGGACACATTAAAGGAGGCTTCCGCTGGCCGTCTTCTCAGCTGTTTCGGCAATAATGCAGGTTCCTCCTACATGGTCTTCAATCTTCCTGCCGCCCCGGAACAGGACAATGCCAAGGGAAATCCAGACTACAACTGGCCAGACGAGACAGCCACTCTCTATGATGATCCAAATGTAGAAAATGCTCCGGCGAATCCATATTTTGCCCCAGGCGGCTGGCAGTATAAGCTTGGACAGGACGAAGCCATTGTTCTGATCACGCAGCTTCCCACCGAATGCAAGTACTATTCTTTCATCAATTACGTAATGTTCACCCAGCAAAAAGAGGGAAAGGATTACACCAACGAAAAGGCATTTTTCAGCGCAGGAAATGAGGAAACCGGTCTGTATCACCCTATTTTCGGTTCCATCGGGGACTCTGTAAATATGGTAAATATCAAGCATGATGGAGACAGCGCATACGGTTCTCAGGCGGTTATTGTAATCAGCGCCAACCAGACTGTAACCGAAAAAGTAACTGCACAGCTGACCGCTGCCGGCTACGATGAAAGCATGATCAATGTGATGCCGATTCCTGCAGACACCTATAATATGGGGCTGCAAAAAGGAGCCGACACCTTTAGTTTCCTCGGCCGCATTTCCCAGCCGACAGATCAGGACGCTTATGACAGCTACATAGAAAATCTTTCGGCAAACTCCGTTGTTTATCGTGTTTCTCCGCAAAAAGAGCTGGATGCAGATCCTTACGAAAACGCAGTTCTCACAGCCCGCGGAACTGGCGAACATGAAATTTCCAAATTGAAAAATGGCAGCCAGCATCTGGATGAAATTCGGGAAGCAATCATCTCCCAGTACGCAGATGAGTATGATTATGAAGAGCTCAGCACAGATATTGCGGTTCCGGAGGGACTTACCGCTTACCTGAATGACCGCAATGCACAGGGTGACAACCGGGATACCGCCTATGTGATGACAAAAGATTTTACCTTAAATTCCGATGAGGATTTCGTTGTTGTTTACGGGGTCAATCACACACAGACCGGAAAGGCCTTATACTCCAACGCGGTTCTCTATGCCCGCCCTATGCTCAACGGCGTATGCAGCGTGTACGATTCCCTTTTCCCAGGCAGCGCGGCTTCCTATCTTGAGGAAGACTGCGACAATGCAGACGATTATTATGTGTACAAAATGGCCCGTACCCAGATGGATGATTACACCTCCATCATCGAATATTCTACTGGAAATGAGAAGGGAAAATTCTATGGCGTAGACAATGGCGATACCCTTCTTCTGGCCTTCCGTGCATATATGGATGAGAACAATGTAGGAGCTTCCTATTATGAAATCGTGTATGACCGGGCAATTGTGTTCCACAAGAAGTAATAAATTTGCTGTCAATAGCCCTGTTAGCATTATCATATAAAAAAATATGCCAGAGAAAAAGCACTCTGCATCTACATGCAAAGGCTTTTATCTCTGGCATTTGTGATTTTTTCTATCGAAATCCTTTCAGATATTCCTTCTGTTCCGGTGTGATCCGGTAGCTTTCCACGGCCTTCTGAACGGTCTTTCTGTGTACCCAGTCTGATAATTTATGCTGTTCAATATAGGGAACCGTGGCATCCCACTGCTTGGCAAGGGCGGTGGCAAAATACCAGGCAATCATCATATTTACATAATACTCCTGGGATTGAACCGCTGCTGCCATTTCAAGATATTCCGAGGAAAAATCTTCGTCCAGGAAAAGGCGCATCAGCATACCGATTCCATAACGAATGACATAGGTTTCTCCTGAAGAAATCCATCTCTTTGCTTCCTCCAGCACCTGATCTTTATGCCTGGCAAAGCACTTCGGTGCCGGGTAATCACAGGTTGCCCAGTTGTCAATACAGGGAAGAAATCTCTGAATCTCTTCCATACATTTCTCATAGTCCTTTATCCCCGTGATCAGCATCATGTGAAGATTATTTTCTTCATAATATCGGTGAGGAAGCTGCCGCAAAAACGCCTCTGCCTCCGAAGTCCCGGCGAATTCCTTTGCAAATTTCCGAAGGACTGGCGTACGGATTCCAATGACCGTTTCCTTGTCTGTTTCGGGCATTAATTTGCTGTGAAAATCACGGTATTTCAAATCCTGCAATTCAAATAACTGCTTCTGCAGTTTGGTCAACTCAGCCATATTTTTCTATTCTTCCATTTCTTTACTCCGCTTTCTCCGCTGCCTCCAGGCTTGCCATCAGCAGCTCGTAGAAATCATCTTCCCCTTCCAGCTTCGGAGAATTCTCCCCTCCGCCGTTGGTACTGCGGCGCATGGTGGCGTAGAAATCCTCTCCTGCAGACACCAGATCCATCTCATACAATTCATAGCCAAGACTTCTGCACAGCCTGCAGAAAACAGTGAGAGGATCCTTCTCCAAACGGGTTGCCAGAAGCTTTTTGCGAAGTTCTCCATCTTTCAGTGCATCGCCCTGCAGACGGTCCAGAATTTCCAGTGTAGTCATATGCGGTACCTCCTCTGCGTTATTTTCATCTATTTTAACGCGTAATCTGTCACTGTGCAACTGTGAATTGTGAATGTTTTTTTACACCGCGTTATGGTATTCCTCCACATAACTCCGCTTCTGATCTGTCATAACCAGCATGATCTCATCCATAGCCGGACCGATATACTGAATCTTATCCGGCGGAGCCGCGATGATCAGCTGCAATGGCAGGCGGCGAAGGAATTCCAGTACGCCGCCAATTCTCTCATCATCCATGTTGTTGAACGCCTCATCAAACAGCACCAGTCCAGCCGCCTCTCCTCCAATATTGTTGCTGTAAAGCTGTACGAAAGAAGCTGCCACGGTCACATAGAACGGGGTCTGTGTCTCACCGCCGCTCTTTTCCTCGCATACCTTGGAATAGTAAGAATAGGTGCCGTCATCATGTATGATCTTAATATCATAATCCATATAAGTACGGTAATCCGTAAACTCCTCCAGAGTCTGCGTGCTGTTTTCACCGCCTACAGAAAGCCGTTCAAACAGCTCCTCAATCACATCCTTATGAGCCTCATGGAACATTCCGGAAAACAGGGATTCCCCTTGAATTACATTGAAATCGTCCATGATCATTTCATAATAGCTGCGGTATTTCTTGCTTGGCATAAACTGGAATTCATAGCGCTCACTGCTGAAGTCAATCCCCTTTAAAGCCTTGTTCAGCTCCTTAAATTCCCCTTGCGCCAGCTTCATATTCTCCTGAAGCTTTGCAAGAAACTGCTCCTGGAACTCTGTTTCCGCAGCATGTCGGGCAGACTGTACTTTCTCCTCATAATCCAAAAGCTCGGAATTTTTCAGTCTGTCATATACAGCTTGAAACTCAGAAAAACCTTCCAGGCTGGCAGCTGCACCGAAATCATGCTCTGTCTTGTATTCCACCATGGCATTTATCATCTGGTCTTTGATTTTTTCCCACCTGTCACTGTTGTTTCTTCGTTTGCCAAGATACTCATTCTGGAACTGCTCCACCGGACGTTTTCCAAGCGCTTCCTCGTACTCCTGATTCCAGGAATTTAAGACATCCCCAGCTGCCTCTCCCAGGGAAAGGACCTTCCCCTTCTCTGTCATCTCGTTCTCCAGAAAGGCCTGTTTTCTGGTAATCAGATCCTGAATTCTAGTTCGTATTCCGCCGATTTTCTCCGTATCAGAATTCACAGAAGCATCCAGCCCACGCAGCACTTTTTCCAGTTCTTCCAGCTGAATCTGCTTCTCAATCAATGTAGAATTTTCCTTCAGCTTCTGGATGTTTTCCTGGCATTTGGCAATGGCCCTGTCCACGGTTCCAAGAGTATGAAGCACATCCAGGCGGTACTTGATATCCACATCACTGTCTGTGGAAAGAAGTCCCAGAATTTCATTCATCCCGGCCAGTTGCTTCTCCTGATTTTCCAGAAGCTCATTCATCTTCTGGTACTCCTCCTCTGCCTGAACCAGCTGAACGGTAAAGGCATTTTTGCCGATAAACGGCACCCGGAATACCTCTGGCTTGATGGCGCTTGCCACCCGGTTCTGGTAGCGCATACAGCCCTTTGTAATGGAAATGGGGTACTTTTTCAGGTCCTCGTAACGCTCGCACATCTGCACTTTTCCCAGGATCATGTTGCTGTACTGGCGGGCATATTGATTCTGGGAAGTTACAACGGAAGCCAAAGTTCCTGCAGGAGCAGTATCATAATTTTCCAAATCTCTGGTATTGATCAGACCCACGCCGTAGACCTTTTTCTCCTTGCGAAGGCGGTCATAGATTCCAAGTGCAATGTCGAAATTCTCCGGCTCCACAAGCACATAAAAACGCTGTGTATTCAGATATCCTTCTACTGCATTTCGCCATTCTTCATCCTGGATTTCCAGCATTTCGCAGAGAACTCCCGGCTGGATTTCCCGTCCCAGGCTGGCAAATTCCTCCTGTATAGTTTCTGTAAGGAGTTCTACTCCTGATGGATAGGTAAGCTTTTTACGCTTCAGTTTGCTGATCTTTTTGTTCAGCTTTTCCCGTTCTGCGTGATTCTGTTTCAGCTGGATCTGCAGCTTGGCAAGCTCTCCCTGAAGTCCTGCAAAATACTTCTGCTTGCAGTGGATCACATCGTCTGTCAGGCTTTTCAGTGCTGCTACATTGGCCTCAGAATCCAGTTTCTGCAGCTGTGTGCGGTATTCCCGGACGCAGGATATCAGTTTCTGGGAATCACCGCCTGCATCCTTAACGCCCATGAGAAGCCGCTCGCTGTCTTTCGCCGCCTTTGCAACACTTTTCTTCAGTTCCGATTCATCCTGCAGTGCATTTCTACGCTTTTCCAGCTGTCTTTCCAGCTCTTTTTTCTCTTCCTCAAGAGCTACAAATTCCTGATTATGGCGCAGTTCTACCCGTAGATTGGTGGCAATTTCCTGCTTCTCGGCACGTTCCTTCTGCAGCATTTCCAGCTGGACTTTGGCCTGTTCCAGACGGACTTCCTCGTTCTTTTTGGCTGCATCTATGCTTCTTATTTTGCCTTCCACAAGGTCCAGGTCACTGCGTTTCAGGAAATATTCATACATCTGATCCCGTTCCATCCGCTCCTGCAGGCGCTGATGCAGTTCCTGAATCTTTTCCAGCTTTTTCATCCGCTTTTTCACATTATCCAGGGTGCGCTCCATATCCTGATAGGTGCGCACATTTTCCCGGAGAACCTCAATATTAACCTCTTTTTCATCCAGCACATAGGAGTAAACAAAGTCCTTGATATCATCAATAGGCTTAAATGCAAGAGCTTTCGGAATCAGACGGAAGAACTTGTCTTCAATTCTTCCAAGCCTTGCTGTGACCATTTTTCGCGCTTCCACATTGGTCTTGCACCACTGGCGAATGTCAATGTTGGAGCCTCGGAATTCTGCAATGGATTTCACCTGATTTCCGTAAAGAAACAGGTCATCGGAAAGTCTGGTGTTCTCCATCAGATAACGGACGGTCGTTTCCTGCCCCTCAGAAGCAGAATCTACCACCGCGCCGATAATGAAATACTTATCCTTGCTTTCCTCATAAAATTCCAGCGCAACATGGGCACTGATCTCCCCGGTGCGCTCATAAGGCTGATTCTCTTTTCCGGTTTTGCAGCGGATATAGCCGGTCAGCTTTCGCTTGCCGTTTTCGTGGGCGGCCTTGTTGAAATACCCGGTGGAACAGATGATCACGAACTGGATTGCATCCAGAAGAGTGGATTTTCCAGCGCCGTTTTCACCGGACAAAAGAGTGGAATCTCCAAAATCTATGGTACAGTTGTTGAACCTGTGCCAGTTAATCAGCTTCATCCTCGTCAGTTTCTTCATTGCTTATGTTCTTTCCCTTTCTGTATGTTTCCAGTTTCTCAAATGCAGCTTTAATGTCTTCCACGCGTACAGCCATCAGGATGGAATCATAGATCAGAACCCTTGATTCCTCATCCCCCAGGTCCCGGTCCAGAAGTTCCACGATCTGGTATCTGCGGAACAGGCTCAACGCATTTCGCATGGTTGTTTTGTCGATTATTTTGTCACGGATATTTAAGCTGAGGAAGCGGTCCTGAATGTCTCCAAGGGTGACGATCACCTCTTCCACTGCCGAAAGCTGCCGTTTCTTTTCATCATAAAGGATCCGAAGAATCAAAAGCACAATGGAATCGTAAAGCTTCAGATTCATGCGGTTGATTCCCCGGGGGCTGGTCAGCTGAACCACGCCATATTCCTCGTTAATCTCCAGGCGGTAGCCCAGTACCCCTAAGTATTCCTTAAATTCCTTGCGGTATTTCAGCACGAAATAATAGTCCGGTCTGGTATTCTGGTTTCCTTTGCACAAAAAGCAGGTTCCCAGAAGACGGTTGCAGACTCTGCCGAAATTATCCTTCTCTTTTTGAAGCATTCCCTCCAGATATTCCATTCTCTCTCCTCCGTATCCGAAAATCTTTGAAACGGTAGCCGTTCACTTCCCGTTCTTCCATTGTCTCAATTGTATATCCCATATTTTTCCGCTGTCCGTAAAGCCTGGTGTAGATCAGCTTAATAAAATCATCTTCATTGGCAAGGGGCAGCTGGCTGGCGTTCATCTCATCCACATTTCCAAGCTGCTGATCTACATAGTCCTGGATTTTTTCCACGCTGACCACCTTCTGGATCTTCTCAGCCATCCTCCGCATTTTTTCCCGGCGCAGTTCTTCGTCCGGCTCTTTCTCATCCAGGCTTGCAGGAGTAAATTCCCCCTTGCCTTCCACTGCAAGATACAGGGAACTTTGTTCCAGGATGGAGCACTGGTAGATCTGCACCAGGTCATCCAGGAAATCAATGCGGTAGATGCCGCCTAGGTCCATGTTCTCCCGGTTGATCTCTTCGTTGATTCCCATAAGGATCTCTTTTAGCTGACCTCGCACATCCTCGTTTCCTGCAAGAAGAAACTTGGCGCGCCCTATGGCAGCTCTCTGGTACTGGGTGTTTTTCTGATTGATCTCCTGGAGAATATCGTCCATGCCGCGGAAAGCTTCTATAATCTCATGTAGATAGCGGTAAATCAGCTCCCTTCCCTCTTCCACAGAAACTTCCCGAATAGATGCGATCTCCCTTGCCGCCTCTTCCAGAAACGCCTCCTCATGGCTTTTCTCTTCCAGTCGGGAGATGATCTCCGGCCGGAATTTGGACACGTTGTCAGAAGTAAGAAGGCGGTGGTAGGCCTTATCTACAATGTTGGTAATATAATCATTAAACAGGGCATCCATAATCTCTGCCACTGTGCTGTGTTTGGTCAGTTCGTCAATGTAATGTTTGATGTTGGAATTCAGATTCTTCAGGCCGGTGATCAGAAGATCCGTGTTTTCCCAGATCTGCATCAGCACGATTCCCGGCTTGTCCATGGTTCCAGTCACAAGGCTGTATATGGTATAAATGTAGCCCTGGTACTCGATCTGTTTGCCGTCTGCAATGTCCAGCAGCGTCTTAATCACCTTCACTGCATACTCTTTGAAATTCACTCTCTGCACATAGCTTTTGTCTGTCTCCACTTCGATCCAGCCGTAATATTCCAGACGACGCAGGATTCCGTTGGCGCGGCTCCGGCTGTCATATGCCTGGAATTCCTCTTCCACCAGCTGGGCTGCGTTTTCCTGGTTAAAATAAAATTCCAGTTCATCTGCCAGCACCTCTCTTTCCACTCCAAAGGAAAGCTGATGTTCCATGATGGAAAAAAGCCGGCTGATACATTCCCAGTATACAATTCGGTTGGGTGAGGACAATGGGACGAAAAAATTTCCCGGAATTACATGAAACATAGAATATGTCCTTTCTCTAAAAGTTAAAATGAGGGGCAAATTCCTTTGCCCCTCGAATCTTGTTCTATTTTAGCATATTCTGTTTTATTGCGCAAGCCGCAGCAGTCCCAGAATCAGCAGATGTACCGGGTAAAAAATGTAGAAAAACCATTTGGAAAAGGTTCTGTGCTTTTTCCCCTGCTGTCCGTTGTACAGATAAATAATGCAGACTGCGGAAAGGAAAATTCCAGCCACAGCGCCAAGAGAACGCAAGATGCTCATTCCTGGCGACATGGTCTCTATGTTTTCTGCCAGATTGACCAGCCCGAAAAGCAGCATGGCGTTTCCAAACACCTTCCACAGCTTCTTTCGCCGCTGCGCAGTGAAATCCTCTGCTATTTTGCCTTGTGCATCCGTCAGTCCGCAGGTGGCAAACCACAGCGTAAACAAAGGAGCCAGCAGCGCCCAGTCGCTATATATGGAAAGAACCACAAGCACGATTATGCAGGCATTCCGCCTCCAGTCTGCCTGGACCTTTTCCCGGACCACAAGGATCAGGAAGCACAGGAAAAGGGTAAACATCATATTCATATTTACGAAGCTGATGGTTCCCTCCTCTGTAAATGCCAGGCAGAAGGGGATTTCGGAAATCGCCGCAAACAGAAGCAGACGCTTTCCATATTTCTCTTTGGACCTGGTGTAGCCATAGCCCTCTACCAGGAAGCAGCACATAGTAATGGCTGTGAAATATCCCACATCTACAAAAATCTCAAACAGAAGGGTTCCCGGCTCTAAGAAAATATTTGCGATATGATTCAGCAGCATAGTAAACATGGCGATGTATTTTATTTCGTCTCGATTCATCTTCGTCCTCTCCCGCCTTCCCGACAACTTACGTGCGCATCATATCCTGCCTGCACAATGGAATTACACATGGAAAATCCGCAGCAGCATATCCGCCATACCAACAGAATATCCCACAGACGCAAACATTCCCTGGCACGCTCCATCCGTCACAACCATCAGCGGCAGCTTTTCAGAAGCCACGTACATGCGGCGCGCTGTCATCTCTTTATCTTTGCCGAAGTCATGGAAAAATACCTGAATCTTTGGCAGCATCTCCAGACATCTGCAAAGAGTCGCGTTCTTCAGTGCATCCTCATTTCTTAAAATAAACACAAGGTTCTGCTGAATTTTTTCATATTTTTCCTTCAAATCCATAATCTCGTTGAGGATATGCTCCGTAGGCTCACGGCCTTCCTCCAGCCAGAAGAGAATCTTACGCTGGACGCCATCGCCGTGTTCCAGATTTTCATCCGCGCACGGTGTACCTGTCACCTGCGAAATCAACACTACCTCACCATCTTTATTTCTAAGCCTGGAATCCGGAATAGAATGCCGATTCAGCATTTCCTCCAGGCTGTACTCCCGAAGCTCCAGCTCCACCTTCTTGGTCTCGTCTTTTTCAATATGGAAGTCATACCGCTTGCCAAGAATATTTCCGTTTGGCAGACGATTTCCTGTCAGAATCCGGTAATCCCCAGGCATAATATCCAGCTCAAGCTTTCCGTTTTCCCATTTGCTTCCGCTGAAATCAAGAGTCAGATAGCCCTTTCCATCAGTCACAGAAATGGTCCAGTTCTGGTAGTAATTCCAGTTCTCATTCTCCCCGGCCAGAACAGTAAGGTGAGCTTCCTTGCGGCTCTCTTCCAGCACCGGAACGAACTTTATGCCATCCCAGTACTCAATGGCACCATCTGTAGGATTCAGCCTGGACGGAATTCCAAGGGTTCTTGCAATGGCAACAAACAATACTTTATGGGATTTCTCCCCTGCAATCTTAAGATCCAGCGCTGCACCAGGAGTGGTGTAAGCCGTCAGACGCTCCTTGTCGTTGCGAACAGAAATATTTTCCTTGATCCAGGTCCAGATCCGCTTAGGATCAGACTCGAAGGCATCCCTCTGTTTCTTATCGAAATAACCCAGAATCTTCTTTCTCCATTTCGTGAGAACCTCGTTCTCTACTCTTGGATTCCACACATAAGGAATATAGATCTCGTCCGGATTAAATTCCCGGTAAACAGAAGCCTCCTGATAGTGGCCTTCCAGCACCTCCGGAAAAGCATCCCTTCTGTCCTTCTCAGACAGAACTGCCATCATCGGCTCCACCTCTTCCATGGTGTGTCCATACAGGCAGCGCTTCCACAGAGGCTGGAATTTGGCAATCTTGCGGCGGCAGTGCTCGCCTTCCTCTGCAATTCTTCTGTTATTTTCCTCTTCCTGTTCTTTGGAAATATTCCACTTGGTCCGGCCTGTATCTTCTGGGGCGATCATATCGAAATCCACCCACAGCTCGTCCTCATATTCCTCTCCCAGGGTGCAGACAAATTCATCTCCATCTCTGGTGTCGATCACCCGCTCGCCGTAAGTGCCCTCATAAACTGCACAGATCAGCAAACTTCCAAGGCCTGTGACAAAAGAAATGCATCCGTTTTCATCAGCGCTTATCTTCGCCACTGGGGAAAACTCCCCGTAATTCATAACCTCGGCCTGCACCCTTGCGCCGCCAGCCGGGGTTCCTTCCAGATCTTCTACCCGGATGGTGATCCGCTTGGTCTTTGCATATTTGCCAAGAAGATTGATGATCCTGTTCATTCCGTCTTTTCCAATGACATCTTCGTCCGGCATGGCACGGTCGTACCATCTGGAACCGATCATCATTGCTCTGGATGCAGCGTTGGTAAACCAGCCCTTATCCAGAACTGCTTCCGGCTCACAGGCTCCCAGGTAATGCCAGTCGCCGTCGCACCAGACCTCCACCCAGGCGTGGTTGTCGTCACAGTGGGACCATCTTGGCACATATACTGGTCTCGCAGGGATTCCTGCACTTCGCAGCACATTTACCACAAAAACCGCTTCCTCACCGCAGCGTCCCACACCGCTTCTGTAGATTTCCAGAGCAGAGCCGGTACGCATATCCGTTCCCTGATACATCACTTCGCCAGCGCACCAGTGGTTGATCTCCAGCACAGCTTCCATCATGCTCATGCCCTGGATCCGGTCCTTTATTTTTTCCCAGAAATAAGTACGGCAGGGTTTAATTTCTTCATCATTAGTTCGATGAAAAAGCACATAGTTCAGAAAATAAAGCTCCGGGTATTTCTTCACATAAGGGGAATTTTCCCAAAGCCAGATTCCCTGCTGGACATAATCCAGATAGGTGTCAAATGTGTAATTTCCCACATCGCTGTAAGGCATGTTGCTGTACAGATACTTCATTCCAATCACAATATCTGCATTTAAGGTTTCCATTCTTTTCTCGATTTCTTCTGCTTTTCCTGGAAGTTCCCTGGAAAAATCCTCAAAGTCTTTCTCTATCCGGTCCCTGTTTTTTTCAAGAAACATCTTTAATCTCCTTCTTATCCAATGTCTAACATATTCATAATGTTGCCATAGCCAGCGTCCTGGGCCAGCTGCTGCAGGCCATCCTTAATCTCTTCCAAAGAGTAGTTGTGGGCTTCCAGGAATTCATCCCCTTTGGATGCTGCATACTCGTAGAAAAACATGGCTTCTGCCAGGTCTTCCTTGTCAGAATAATCGATTCTGTCCAGAAGCTCGTTCTCCGCCTCGTTGATTTCCCCATTGTCCACCATTGTTTTCAGATGGTGAAGCTTATCACCGGAAATCTGGTATTTGGATTCTACCGGGAGCTCTACCTGCACATATTTTTTTCCAAGCATTACGCTTGCCAGCACACGAGCTACTTCTTTAATGATACGCATAAGGTAATCTTTTTCGTCATCTGTAAACATGTTTTCCTCCTGTAGACAAAAAGGTCCTGTCATGACAGCTGTGTGCGTCTTGACAGAACCTCTGACCATTTATTTCATTCTCGCTGTTCGTTTGTCAATATATTCAGACAGGAAATCAACGCTTCCTTCAATACCAAGTGTACTGCTGTTCAGGCTCAGATCATAGGTATGAGTCTCAGACCATTTGGTCTTGCAGTGACTGTCATGATATTTCTTTCTCTTTCTGTCTTTCTCTTTGATAAAACGTTCTGCTTCTTTTTCTGTTTTTCCATAAAGACGGGAAATACGGGCGATTTTATCTTCCATATTTCCAAGAACGAAAATGGAAATCAGTCCCGGATAGTCCTTCAGGATGGTCTCAGAGCAGCGTCCTACTACTACGAAGGATTCGCCTTTCTCTGCTTTTTCCCGAAGGAAATTGAACTGCATGAGGGCAACGTTGTCTGCCGGAGAACTGCTCATTCCCTTAACGGTACGGTAAAGGAATTTGTTGTGCTTCATCTCGTCGAAGATCTCAAGCTCCTCGCTGCTTACGTTGTGGCTGTCTGCCACCTCTCTCAAAAGGTTGTGATCATATAAGGAAAGTCCATAGCGCTTGGCGATTCGCTCTGCGATCTCATGTCCCGCACTTCCGAACTCTCGTCCGATGGAAATGATCACCTGTTTCTGTGTTTTCATGGTATCCCCTCCTTTTCCATAGTTTCATGCCGCGGATTGCGGACCAGCTGAGCTGCTTCCGCAATCCAATCTGGCATTATAAATATCTTGCATAGATCATAAACATTGATACAAAGATTACGATGATCGTAGCCGGTGCCATAGCTTTGCAGTATCTGCCCCACTTAATCATGTGGCCGCTCTTGGCTGCGGTAGCGATTCCTACTACGTTTGCAGAAGCTCCGATTGGGGTTGCGCTTCCGCCGATATCAGTACCCATTGCAAGAGCCCATGCAAGAATGGAAATATCGATTCCCTGTGCTGCTGCCAGGCTGTCGATAACCGGAATCATGGTAGCTGCAAACGGAATGTTGTCAATAAATGCACTTGCAACTGCAGATACCCAGATGATGATTGCGATCATTACCTTCAGGTTTCCGCCGCTTACCTTGCCGATAAATCCAGCCAGGATAGTAAGGATGCCAGTCTGCTCAAGACCGCCTACTACTACGAAAAGTCCGACAAAGAACAACAGGGTCTTATAGTCAACCTTTTTCAGAAGCTCCAGTGCATCCTTGCCGGCTGTGATCAGTGTCACTGCTGCAATAAATACACCGATGCAGGATACGGTAAGTCCTGTCTGTGAATGGCTTACCAGCAGAACAACTGCGCAGAGGAAGATGATCCAGCTGATGATAAAACCTCTCTTGTCTGTGATTGCTTCAGAAGGATCCGGCAGAGTAGACGGATCGATCTTGTCTGCATTCTCTGTAAGCTCCTTGCGGAAAACAAAGTAGAAATAAATTACTACCAGAACCAGTGCGATAAATGCGATCAAACCGGTGTTTGTTACAAAGTCTGCAAAGGAAAATCCAAGGGATGTTCCAATGATAATGTTCGGCGGGTCTCCGCACATAGTTGCGGATCCACCAAGGTTTGCGCAGAAAATTTCTGCCAGGATCATCGGTACCGGATTGAATTTCAACAGCTGTGAAAGCTCTACGGTAACTGCTGCCAGAAACAGGATAACGGTAATACTGTCAATAAACATTGCCAGTACAAAGGACAGGAGCATAAATGTGATAAAGATCGGGATGATCTGGTATTTTACCAGTTTCGCGATCTTCATGCATAACCAGCGGAAAAATCCGGATTTTGCCATACCTTCTACCATGATCATCATACCAGCGATGAACACGATAGTCTCCCAGTTGATTCCGGCGGAAGCTTCGCTTGCTTCCCCTGCGGTGTGCCAGAATCCCGACGAGAAAATACTATGTATGTTCAGTGTTTCAATAATTGCTGAGGGACTGTGCATACAAAGGCCAAATACAAGAACCAGTGTAAGAAGCGCACATCCCAGAGTAACAATGTGTCTTTCCCAGATTTCTGTGATGATCAGAATGAACATCGCCAGGAAAATAATTACTGCTAAAATCTGTGCCATTATTTCTTTCCTCCATGACTGTCGAACCATGCCATCCAGAGTCCCACTCCAATGGCTGCCACAATCATTATTCCTATAAATATATTAAGTAACATATAGTTTTACCTCCGATCATATCTGTGTTTACATGGAAAATGATCACTGCGAGTCCTGCAGCAATCAAACAACAGAATATGGTCTTCAGTGTTTCTGCCCGTCCTGGTGGTGGATGTAACAGATAATAAATCTTCTTCCATCCGCGTCATTTATGGTAAGCAGACGTTTCTTTTCTTTATAAAATACGGTATTCGCCAGCAGAACTGCAAGCATGATGATCACCAGCTCTGTTCCTGTCATCCCCTTCTGCCGAAGGCGCTGGTCCGCCTCCAGTCTCACAGACACCTGCCTGATTCCTGTCAGTTCTTCGGCACTGGTGTGGGTACTTCTGGAAAACTCCGGTGATATCAAAGAAGCGGAGGCCGGGATCAGATCAGAAACATGCAGAATGCTCTTCGCCTCCATGCTGGCGAAAAAGATACATAAAATCGCCAGTATCATGCCAAGAAAAAGGCAGATATAGCAATTTTTCCATTCATTTTTCTTCAATAGGCCTCACCTCGATACCTGAAAAAATTCGTCTCTATAATAGCAGATTTTCAGCGCTTTTTCAACTGTTTTTACACGGGAAAAAACAGACTGGAATACACCTGTTTTACAGGGATTCCAGTCTGCCTGCGCTTCATTTCTTATTATGGAAAATACTCTGTAACGGAAGCAGATTATTCAGCGTCTGTTGCTTCTGCATCAGCCTCAGCCTCTGCGTCATCTCCGTCAGCCTCCGCATCTGTGCTTTCCTCTGCGTCAGCTTCATCTGCTGCGTCCTCGCTGTCATCAAATGGGATAACTGCGCCGTCATATTTCTCGTTGATGAAGTCTTTGATCTCGTCAGATTTTAATACGTCTACAAGAGCTTTGATCTTGTCGCTGTTCTCATTTCCTTCTTTTACTGCGATTACGTTTACATAGGTTTTTGCTGCTTCGGAATCAGAGGTCTCGTATGCAAGTGCATCTTTGGATACAGAGTAGCCAGCCTGAAGAGCATAGTTTCCGTTCAGAACAATGTAAGCAGTCTCTTCTGCAACACGTGCTACCTGCTCTGCTGCAAGCTCAACGATCTCTACGTTGTATGGGTTCTCCTCAATGTCGTTTACAGTTGCCTCAAGACCAACGCCATCTTTCAGAGTGATGATTCCGTTGTCCTGAAGAAGGAGAAGCGCTCTTGCCTCGTTTGTGGTGTCGTTCGGTACTGCGATTGTGTCGCCGTCTGCGATATCATCAAGGCTGGATTTTGTTCCCGGGTAAATTCCGAATGGCTCATAGTGGATTCCGCCTGCGTTTACAAGGTGGGTTCCTTTCTCCTCATTGAAGCTGTTCAGATATGGAATGTGCTGGAAGTAGTTTGCATCGAAATCTCCGCTCTCTACAACTTCGTTTGGCTGTACATAATCATCAAATACAGTTACCTCAAGGTCATATCCCTCTTCCTCAAGAATTGGCTTTGCTGCCTCAAGAATCTCAGAATGAGGTGTCTCGGAAGCTGCTACTGTGATGGTTTTGTCGTCATCTGCTGCGAATACAACGGATGTTCCAACGGTTCCAAGTACAAGTGCTCCTGTGAGTGCTGCTGCGATTAATTTTTTCATAATAAACTTCCTCCTTGTTTTTTGAAAAATATATTTAGTTTCTAC
>SKED01001106.1_pt1 | contig 25526 bp, 20 predicted proteins | sample 4826651 | NCBI WGS metagenome assembly SKED01 (sample SAMN11008818, study PRJNA524170) | human gut metagenome | biome: Human fecal sample; material: Feces; isolation source: fecal sample from pouch patient p19 | host: Homo sapiens | place: Israel: Tel-Aviv | collected 2016-06-28 | reverse complement strand
TTATTTGTATTATCCATAAAAATCAGCATTTCTCAGCAATATCATAGATAAGCCGTTCTGTATCTTCCCATCCGAGGCAAGGATCTGTGATGGAACAGCCAGGAGTCATATGATCACTGATATCCTGACGGCCCTCCAGAAGGTAGCTTTCAATCATAACACCTTTTACCAGCTTTTTAAGTTCCGGATTATAGTTACGGCTGTGAAGTACTTCTGAGACAATTCGGATCTGCTCTTTGTATTGTTTATTGGAATTAGAGTGGTTGGCATCTATGATGATGGCAGGGTTCTTAAGATCTTTTTTGGCATACAGAGCAGACAGGCGCATCAGATCTTCATAGTGGTAGTTAGGAATAGTCTGTCCGTACTGGTTTACACCTCCGCGGAGAATGGTATGTGCCAGATCGTTTCCTGAAGTTTCCACATCATTTCCTCTGTAGATAAAATGATGAGGATGCTGTGCAGCAGTGACGGAATTCAACATAACAGAAAGATCACCACTGGTAGGATTCTTCATACCAACCGGAATATCCATGCCGCTGGCAGTGAGACGATGCTGCTGATTCTCCACAGAACGTGCACCTACAGCTTCGTAGGAGAGAATATCATCCAGATAGCTGCGATTTTCAGGATAAAGCATCTCATCTGCAGAAGAGAGTCCTGTTTCCTGCATAACTCTCATGTGCATTTTGCGGATAGCAATGATTCCGGCAAGAAGGTCAGGAGCTTTATCAGGATCTGGCTGATGTAACATTCCTTTGTAGCCGTCGCCGGTGGTACGGGGCTTGTTTGTATAAACCCGTGGGATAATCATCAGTTTGTCAGAAACCTTATCGGCCACTGTTTTTAATTTGTGTACATATTCACAGACTGTATCTTCGTTATCTGCAGAGCAGGGTCCTACAAGAACCACAAATTTATCTGATTCACCGGTAAAAATGCGGCGTATTTCTTCATCCCTCTGTTTTTTTACTTTTTTGAGTTCCTGGCTGAGAGGGTACTGAGATTTCAGAATCTCTGGCAAAGGAAGCTCGTGATTGATTTTCATAGACATGATTTGTTTCCTCCATATAATATCATACAGGCTCTTGATAATGCCGGAACTCAGGAATGTTTTATACTTGACCGGACTGCCTGCATATTTTCCTTCACAAGTATAACATGATGTTATCTAAAATTCCAGAACTTTAACACTTTAAACTGACATATTTTCAGAGGGCGTAATCAGACTGTTTTTTATGCTTGTTTCCTAGCTTCACAAAAATGCTTTCAGATGTTACAATCAAATAAAAGATATGAGGAAAGAAATATCAAAAGAATACCAAAGAAAGTCGGGGTGAAGGTTATGGAAATTAAGAGTATTTTGATAAAGGACACAACCAGAGAGGAAAGAAAACAGATTGTGGAAGAATCTTTTGGAAATATTTCTGCAAGCTGTGATGGCTGTATGGCGGGACTGGCTGAGATGTATCAGGAATATATTGATGGCACGAAGGAAATTCGCGACATTAACATGGAGTTTAATGCACATTATATACGGGAAGATCTGGATGAGAAATCAAAGAGAAGCTGCCCGATGTAGATAAAACAACTATATGGGAAACTTACAGATCTCGAATATACAGGAAATAACAAGATAGCAGGAGAAGGATAATAAAATGAGTACAAACAATATGGATAGATTTGAATTCAGATGTATCAGACCGGAGGAGACACAGCAGGCGATAGAGATCGAGCAGATCTGTTTCCCACCAAATGAGGCATGTTCCCCGAAAAGTCTGACAGAGAGAATAAAAGCAACAGCAGAAACATTTCTGGTAGCTGAGGATAAGGAAACCGGAAAGCTGGCTGCATTTCTTAATGGAGTTCCTACAGATGAGGAGGCTTTCAGAGACGAATTCTTCACAGATATTTCTCTGAGTAATCCTGAAGGCAAAAATATCATGCTTCTGGGTCTGGATGTCCGTCCGGAATATCGTATGCAGGGACTGGGACGTGAACTGGTATCCCGATACTGCCAGAAGGAAGCACAAAAAGGACGAAAGAAACTTTTCCTCACCTGTCTGGATGAAAAAGTGAAGATGTATGAGAAATTCGGCTTTACAGATCTGGGTCAGGCAAACTCCACCTGGGGCGGAGAAGCTTGGCATGCCATGAGCATCGAGATTGGAAGATAATTAACGAGCAGAACAGACAGGAGAGTGTACAATGAGCCTATACGCAATCGGTGATTTTCATCTTTCGTTTACAGTCAATAAACCTATGGATGTATTTGATAAAAGATGGAAGAATCATGTAGTTAAGATCGAGAAATACTGGAAGAGAAAAGTGACAGAGAATGATACAGTAGTGATTACCGGAGATCATTCCTGGGGGAGAGATCTTGCAGAGTGTCAGGCGGATCTGGATTTTATTATGGCTCTGCCGGGCAGGAAGATTCTGCTTAGGGGAAATCACGATATGTTCTGGGATGCGAAGAAGACAGAAAATCTGAATGAGATGTTCAGAGGAAAGCTGGAATTTTTGCAGAATAATTTTTATACATATGAGGATTATGCGCTGGTGGGAACCAAAGGCTACTGTTATGAAGGAAAAGACAGCTATGAGCATTTTCTGAAGATCCGAGAGCGGGAGCTGGGGCGGCTGCGCTGCTCTTTTGAAGGGGCGAAGGCTGCAGGATATGAGAAGTTTATCATGTTTCTTCATTATCCACCTACAAGTATTGGAGAGATGGAGAGTCCGTTTACCCTGATGGCACAGGAATTTGGCGCCGAGAAGGTAATCTATTCTCACTGTCATGGAGAGAAGCGGTATGATGACAGCTTTAAAGGCTATGTGGATGGAATAGAGTACAAGCTGGTATCAGGAGATTATCTGAATTTTAAACCGGAGCCAGTATTACGCTAATGGTAATCTTTATATCGGTATTCGATTATAGGTGGGTAGTGGAGTGCGAATATCTGTTTAATATTAAGCATCAGTAGTATAGAAAAAATCCCTGGGAAGTATTATACTTTTCAGGGATGATTTTATGTGCTTTGAGAGAAAATATCTTCGGGGAGAAATGAGAAAATGAAGATTTACTACAGAGAGAAATCTGGCGGGATTGAAATTCTGCGGTGTTTTGGAATAGAGGGCAGAGTTGAGATTCCGGGAATGATAGATGGCAAATTGGTAATCAGTGCGGCACCGTATGCATTTTCCAGCCATATGGATGAGAAGGAAGAACTGAAAAATGCCAGCCTGTGGGAAGTGTCAGATGGTCTTGGGTTTGGCAGAGAAGAGCATGTTCTGGCAGGAAATGACGTGGAGGAGATTGTTTTTCCTTACACTTTAAAAGAGATTGGACGATATATTTTTTATGGCTGCGGGAATCTGAAAAAGCTGGAGTTTTCTGACAGCCTGATGCAGATAGGCTGTGGTGCATTTACAGGCTGCCATGCATTGGAGAAGCTGACTGTTCATATGAGACAGGGAAAGAAGTCAGGCGTTAAGGAAATGCTGGGCGAGATGTGGCAGAGGATAGATGTAAACTTTCTTTATGAGTATGAAGAAGCCAGACTTGTATTTCCGGAGCATTATGATGAGGCGGTTGAGAACACTCCGGCGCGTATTTTGTATACGGAATATCATGGATCAGGCAGTAATTACAGGCAGTGTTTTTATGATAAGGAGCTGAATTATCAGGAATATGACAGGCTTTTTGAAATGGCGGTAGCCATGGATAAGCTGGAAGTTCTGGTTGATATGTCATTTGGCAGACTGGAGTTTCCTTATGAACTGACCGGGAAAGCCAGGGAGAATTACAGGGAATATATCCGTAAGAATCTGGGAGATATTGCAGAATATCTGGTAAAGCAGGAGGATATGCACAGATTGGAAGTGATATCCTCGCAAAAACTCTGGACACTGGAAGGAATTGATTCTGCGTTAGATTGTGCATCTAAGAGAAAAGAAACGGAAGTATCCGCATTTTTGATGAATGAAAGAGCAAATCTGGTGGATAATACGGCAGGAAGTGAACGTATAGATGTGGATAAGCTGCAAAATAGTCAGGAAGCTGACAGGACAGAGCAGGGGAAAAATGAACAATCACAAACTACAGAAAAATCTTTGAATAGAAGAACTATACTAAGAAAAAAGAGGTTTGAACTGTGATAGATATAGAGGAAAATAATGATGCAGCCAGAGGATAAAATACAGGAAATAGCAGAAAGAGCAGAGCGTTTGCAGGAAATCGGCAGCAGTATTCTCAGGGCTGCGCGGGATGAATTATATCTGGGAATGCGGTTTTTGGATGTGGCGCTGAGCAGTTTTTCTTATCAGATGGATGGTCAGGTCCATGGATTTGGAACGGATGGAAGAGTGATGTATTTCCAGCCGCAGATGCTGGGAGGCTTATATAGAGAGAACAGGATTCTGGTGAACAGAGGGTATCTGCATATGGTATTCCACTGTATTTTCCGGCATTTTGCATGGAGCGGTACAGAAAGTAAGAAGAGGGCAGACGATGGAATCACAATCCAGGAACGTATGCGTGATCTGAGTTGTGACATTGCAGTGGAGCATATGATAGATGGGATGAACTATCGGAGTATCCGTTTCTCACGCAGTCTTCTGCGAAGGGAAACCTACCGTCTCCTTGAAAAAGAGGGAAAAACCCTCAACGCACAGAGAGTATATAAAATATTGTCAGAATGGAATCTGAACGAAAAGGATCTTACAAATCTGGAACAGGAATTTCGCACAGATGACCACAGATACTGGGAAAGTAAGAAACCGGATCAGAAACCGAATCCCATGCTCAGCCGCAAATGGGGGGAGATCAATGATGGAATCGAGACGGATCTGGAAACCTTTTCCCAGGAGGCAGGTGAGCGGGACGGAGATTTCCTGGAGCAGATAAAAACAGAGAACAGAAGCAGGTATGATTACAGAGAATTCCTGCGGAAATTTGCAGTTTTTCATGAAGAACTGGCAGTGGATGATGACAGTTTTGATTACAATTTCTATACCTATGGTCTGCGTCTCTATGGAAACATGCCGCTGATAGAACCACTGGAATCCAAAGAAGTTAAGAAGATAGAGGAATTTGTGATCGTCATCGATACTTCCATGTCCTGTTCAGGAGAACTGGTGAGAAAGTTTCTGGAGGAAACCTACGGTGTACTTAGTGAGAGTGAGAGCTTTTTTACAAAAATAAATGTGCACATCATTCAGTGTGATGAGAAAGTTCACACAGATAAAAGGATTACTTCTCAGAAAGAAATGAAAGACTATATGGAACATCTGGAATTGTATGGAGATGGCGGAACAGATTTCAGGCCTGCATTTGAATGGGTGGATAAACTGTTGGAACAGCATGAATTTCATAACCTGAAAGGGATGATCTATTTTACAGACGGATTCGGAATTTACCCGAAGAAAATGCCGTCATATAAGACTGCGTTTGTGTTTATGCAGGATAATTACAGAGATGTGGATGTACCGGTATGGGCCATGAAACTGATTTTGGATGAGGATGATTTTGAGAAGCCAGACAGGTAATGAAGAGAGAAAATTATAATTGCGGGAGCTGCAAATCGCGGAGCAATTCGTGGATATCAAGGAAATGAGAAAACTGAGTAAAAGTAAGAAGTGTTCAGCAGGAAAGGATTTACATTATGGATATAAAGCGAGCGAAACAGGAGATAAAGGACTCAATAGAAGCATACCTTGCGAAGGATGAATTTGGAGAATATCTGATCCCGGCCATACGCCAGAGACCAATTCTCCTTATGGGGGCACCGGGTATTGGAAAGACGCAGATTATGGAACAGATCGCCAGGGAATGTAAGGTAGGTCTGGTATCTTATACTATCACACATCACACCCGTCAGAGTGCAGTAGGACTGCCGTTTATCAAAGAGAAAACCTTTGGTCAGGAGACTTTTTCTGTCACAGAATATACTATGAGTGAGATTATTGCCTCTGTCTATGAAAAGATGGAAAAAACAGGTCTCAGAGAAGGAATTCTTTTTATTGATGAGATTAACTGCGTATCAGAGACCTTGGCGCCTATGATGCTGCAGTTTCTTCAGGGAAAGACATTTGGCAATCAGAAAGTACCGGAAGGATGGGTGATCGTGACAGCAGGAAACCCGCCGGAATACAATAAATCTGTCCGCGAATTTGACGTAGTAACCCTTGACAGAATCAAGAGGATTGATGTGCAGCCGGATTTTGAAGTGTGGAAAGAATATGCCTATGAGCAGGGAATCCATCCGGCTGTGATCTCTTATCTGGAGCTTCGCAGAAAGAATTTCTACAGAATGGAGAACACAGTAGACGGACGGATTTTTGCCACTGCCAGAGGCTGGGAAGATCTTTCAAGGCTGATACAGGTATATGAAACACTGGATAAAGAAGTGGACAGAGAGGTGGTATATCAGTATATCCAGCATCCAATGATCGCAAAAGATTTTGCCGCATATCTGGCATTATACAATAAGTATAAGACAGACTATGCAGTGGAGGATCTGCTTCAGGGTAAATGGACACCCATCATTCTGGGTAAGATCCGCAATGCTTCACTGGATGAGCATCTGAGTATTGTTGGTCTGCTGAACGGAAAGCTCAGCCAGTTATTCGCAGACTGTTATTTTATGGATGCTTATGTGACAAAGCTCTATGGTTACATGACAGAATACAGAGATAATCTTCCGGAAATGACGCTGGAATCCATTTATAAAAAGGCAGAAAATGATTTTCAGACTGCAAAAAAATCTGAGCTTCTCACTAAAAATGAAGAAAAAGTATTTATCCGTACAGTGGATTTTCTTGAGAAATTATGGATAGAACTGAGGGGAGAAACTGGTTTTGAAGATAAAACAGAGAATAATAAAGCTGTTGAAATTTCAGAAAAAGATACCTATGAGCGGGCAAAAACAGCTTTTGCAACGGAGGCTGACAGTCTGGAAACTCAGACAGAATATATCTCTCAGACGCTTCAGAATGTTTTTGATTTTATGGAAGCAGCCTTTGGTGACAGTCAGGAAATGGTGGCTTTTATTACGGAACTGAATGCAAACTTTTACAGTATCTGGTTTATCCGTGAGAATGGTTCTGATCAGTATTATCGTCACAATAAAGGTCTGCTTTTTGACAATCGCCAGAAGCAGATCCTTGGACAGATGGAAGAACTGGAACAGGGGAACAGTTTCCCTCCTGTATTAAAATAATTGTTTCTCTGGGATGTATGAAACTTAACAAATATCTGCTTTTGTTAAGGAAAGCGTAAATGTCTGTCAAACATAAGCAAACCTGATTGTTTTTTGAAAATTTGGGTGATATACTCCACTTGTCAACAAAAAAATAATATTTTTTGAGTGAAAAGGAGTCTATTATTATGAGAAGAAAATTAATTGCAGGTCTTTTGACAGCTCTTTCAGTGACTATGGTTTGTCCGGCAGCATATGCATCTACAGAGCATTATACAGACAGCAGCGTGGTTGGTGCTGATTCCGGATGGTCTGACTGGGATGCAGCCTGGGAAACAACAGCAACTGATTTTACAAAGGTATCTTTAACACCTGGTGCTGATGATACGCAGCTGAACCTTGCATGGTACAGTGAAAAAGGTGACAGCGATGCAACACCTGTAGTTCATTTCGGAACAGACAAAGACAATCTTGAAACCTTTGAAGGAACTGCCGGTGATGTAGACCAGAGTCTTACAGGAGACAAGGCATATGAATATAATCATGTAACAGTTACAGGTCTGGAGCCGAATACAACTTATTATTACACAGTTGAAAAAAACGGTGAGCAGACAGAGGTATCTGAGTACAAAACACAGGGTACAGATTCAGTAAAAATCCTCTATGTAGGTGACCCGCAGATCGGTGCTTCCAAAGGTCAGACACAGAATGGAGCAGAGCTTACCAATGAGTCCGGTGCAGCCAATAAAGCAGCAGAAAACGACGGTTTTTCATGGAACCGTACTCTCAATACTGCACTTGAGCAGAATCCGGATATCAACTTTGTGATCTCTGCAGGTGACCAGGTTAACAAAACCGGTGAAGCAAAAGAGGAAGAATATGCTTCTTATTTAAGTGCAGATGCTTTGAAGGGACTTGCAGTGGCAACTACAATTGGTAACCATGATTCTCTGAATGAGGATTATATGTATCATTTCAATAACCCGAATAATACAGAAAATGGTAAAACTCAGGCAGGTGGTGATTACTACTACAGCTATGGAGAGGGTCTTTTCATTGTTCTGAATACAAATAATTACAATGTGGCAGAGCATCAGAAAACAATTGAAGAAGCTGTCAAAGCTTACCCGGATGCAAAATGGAGAATCGTAACCATCCATCAGGATATTTACGGATCAGGTCTTGACCACTCTGACACAGACGGTATGATCCTTCGTACACAGCTTACACCTGTATTTGATGCAAATGATATTGATGTGGTTCTTCAGGGACACGATCATACATACAGCCGTTCCAAAATGCTTTATGGTGACGGAAAGACTCATGGTAAATATGAGTTCAGTCTGAATGCAGACGGAACAGATTATGACTGGGATCATGCGACAAACGTAGATACACAGGAACAGATCGCACTTGCACCGGAAGAGGGAGACACAGATGCACAGGCAGCACTGGATGCATTCCATGAGGATAATAACTGCTACACAATTGAGGATGTTGACGGAGATACAGTTACAGATCCACAGGGAATTCTCTATATGACAGCAAACTCAGCTTCCGGTTCCAAATATTATGAACTTCTTTCCACTCAGCAGGATTATGTGGCAGCCCGCAGCCAGAACTGGCTTCCAAGCTATTCTGTGATCACATTAACTGCAGATACCTTTGCGATTGATACTTACCAGATTACTGATGATGGTAAGGCTGAAGCAATTGATGATACCTTTACAATCAAGAAGACTGGTGCAGACGCAGCTGATGCTTCTGCAGATACTACAGACGGTTCTTCAGATGATACAGACACTGCTGCAGACACCACAGACAGTGCTTCAGATACAGCAGAAGCCGCAGATACATCTGCAACTGCAGCAGCGGAAGCTTCTGGAAATTAAGATAATTTTTCGCAAATAGTTTCATGAGTATGAAAAATACAAAATTTACCGGGCTGCTTACCAGAAAAAAAGCAGTCCGGTATCTTATTTATGTTTTATTTGTCTGTGCGTTCGCTGTTTTTGTCATTAAACTGAATCAGGTGGAAAAAACAGAGCTGGTGGTCCGGACAGGACAGACATTTGAGAAAGCAAAAGTAGTAAAAATCCTTCAGGATAATCTGGAGGAAAACGGAACCCGTGTGGGAGAGCAGAAGGTTCGTGTCCGTATGCTTACAGGAGTGAGAAAGGGAGAAGAGCTGGATATTACAAGCAGTTCCGGATATCTGTTTGGAGCCGCCTGCAAACCGGGTATGAAGGTGATTGTCATGCAGAGTGTTGCTGGCGATTCTACAGTTGCCAGTGTTTATACACAGGACAGAGAATGGGTTATCTATATTTTTGCCCTGATATACCTTTTGGTTCTCTGCCTGATCGGTGGAAAACAGGGGATAAAAGGATGTCTGGGGCTTGTCTTTACATTCTTCTGTGTGATCTTTGTATATCTGCCTCTGGTGTACCTGAAATATTCCCCCTTCTGGACTGCTGTATTTGTATGTTTTATCACTACACTGGTCACGATGTATCTGATCGGCGGACCTACACGGAAAACCTGTGCTGCAACACTTGGAACCCTTGTTGGTGTTATTCTTGCCGGGGTTTCTGCCTGGTGTTTCAGTAAGGCATCAGGAATTTCCGGATATAATGTTTCGGATATTGAGACACTGATGACTCTGTGGAATACCAATCGTATCCAGGTTGGAGGACTGCTTTTTTCCGGTCTTCTGATCTCCTGTCTGGGCGCGGTTATGGATGTTGCCATGTCCATCAGCAGTGCCATTGATGAGATTTACAGACAGAATCTGTCTTTATCCAGGAAGGAACTTTTTAAGGCTGGGCTGCGTGTGGGAAGAGACATGATGGGAACGGACAGCAATACGCTCATACTGGCATTTGCAGGAAGCAGTGTCAGTACCCTTCTTCTTGATTACTCCTATAATCTTCCGTACCAGCAGATTATCAATTCCAATAATATCGGAATTGCCATCATGCAGGGATTGGCAGGCAGTTTCGGGATTGTACTTTCTGTACCCTTTACTGTGCTGATCTGCACAATTCTTTTCCATAAAAAATAAAACTGAATCATATATAAGAAAGTCACCCCTATGATTTCCGGGTGGCTTTCTTTTGTGTGATAATGTAATCATTTTCTACATAAAATTCTTTGCATTTTCAAAAAATCGTGCTATCCTTAATACAGAGAAATGCAGCTGTAAAATTATGAAGGTTACTGTTCAAACGTCATTATCCCGCGAGGTGTTTTGGCATGAATATGCCAAAATCCCGAGACATACAAGCCAAAATTCCATTGCCGCAGGCAATTTGAAATGAATTTTGGCAACGTTACTGAGAACGGAGTGAACAGTAATGAATGAAATTTCTTTACAAGTGCAAAAAAACGTGCTAGAATAGCACTTGCGCAACCAGGCCAGGTAATCGCGGCTGAACAGACGAAAGGGTTCAGACGAGGAAAGTCCGGGCTTCGCAGGGCAGGATGCCGGATAACGTCCGGTGGAGGTGACTCCCAGACCAGTGCAACAGAAATAAACCGCCTCACTTGCTGAGGTAAGGGTGGAAAGGCAGTGTAAGAGACTACCGCCGTCCTGGTAACAGGCCGGGCACATGTAAACTCCATTCGAAGCAAGACCGAATAGAAAGCGATACGGCTGCCCGTCGTGCTTTCAGGTGGGTCGCTTGAGCCTTATGGCAACGTAAGGCCTAGACAGATGATTACCCAATGACATAACCCGGCTTATCGGTCTGATTGCGTACAAAAAAACAGAACGGATTTCTTCCGTTCTGTTTTTTTGATATTTGTTTTATTATTTATTGCGTTTACCTGTATATTTCTCTTCGCAGTATTTACATCTGTAAACTTCTTTCTCTTTATCTGCAAGAACAAAGATCTGGTCGAGTCCCTGTTCAATGGAAGTGATGCAGCGTGGATTCTTGCATTTGATCACGTTGACAACCTGATTCGGAAGTTTCAGTTCTTTTTTGGCAACGATCTTCTCGTCCTTGATTACGTTTACAGTAATGTTATGATCGATAAAGCCGAGAATGTCAAGATCAAGATTCTCAACCGGGCATTCAACCTTGATGATATCTTTCTTACCCATTTTGTTGCTGCGCGCGTTCTTGATGATGGCAACGGTGCAGTCAAGTTTATCAAGCTTCAGATCATGATAGATAGTCATGGCCTTGCCTGCTTTGATATGGTCTAATACATAACCTTCGCGAAGTGCTCCAACATTTAACATGGTAATTTTACCTCCAGTAATGTGAGAATCAGGGCCATACGTACATATACACCGTACTGTGCCTGTTTGAAATAAGCTGCTCTCGGGTCTGCATCCACCTCTGTTGAGATTTCATTTACACGTGGAAGCGGATGAAGAATGTACATGTCTTTTTTTGCAAGTTCCATTTTCTGTTTGTCCAGAATGTAGAAATCCTTCATGCGGACATAGTCTTCTTCGTTGAAGAAACGTTCTTTCTGTACACGTGTCATGTAGAGGATATCAAGATCCGGTAAGGCATCTTCCAGTCTCTCTACTTCCTGAAATTCGATATTGTTCTTTTTCAGAACATCCTCGCGGATATAGCTTGGGATGCGAAGCTCTTCCGGTGAGATCAGAATGAATTTTACATTTGTGTAACGTACAAGTGCTTCGATCAGGGAGTGAACTGTACGTCCGAATTTCAGGTCGCCGCACAGACCAATGGTCAGATTGTCCAGACGTCCTTTCAGGGAACGGATGGTAAGTAAGTCGGTTAATGTCTGGGTAGGATGTTGATGACCACCGTCGCCGGCGTTGATAACAGGAATAGAAGAAGCCATAGAAGCTACTAACGGAGCACCTTCTTTCGGGTGGCGCATAGCACAGATGTCAGCGTAACAGGATACAACGCGGATTGTATCGGCAACACTTTCACCCTTTGAAGCGGAACTGGAATCAGCTGATGAAAAACCAAGAACTTTACCGCCAAGGTTCATCATAGCAGCTTCAAAGCTGAGACGGGTACGGGTGCTTGGCTCATAGAATAAAGTTGCCAGTCTTTTATCATCGCAGACATGTGCGTATTTATCAGGGTGTTTCTCAATATCGCTGGCCAGGTCAAGAAGAGTATTTAACTCATCAACAGACAGATCCAGCGGACTCATTAAGTGTCTCATTTCATACCTCCATATTTTACTGGTTCAGGAATTTTTATTTAATCCTTCATAACATCATATAATAATCAGGTGCTTTTTTCAAGAGAGTTTTCCAAGTATTTTCTCAAAAAAAAGTCCGGCTCCGAACCAGAGGGGAGCGTAGTCCGGTCTTATCAGTCCCCGGTAATTCAGAGGAGTGTTGCTGTAGTCCCAGGGACACATATGAAAACAGCGCAAAAGAGCACCGCTGATAAATTCCACGAAGAAAAATCCGACAGTATAAATGCAGCCGCGGACAAAAAGCGGGACAGCAGAAAGTTTACCGGAGAGCGGGCGGATGATGGCACCGCATCCGTAAATGGGAAACATTAAAAGGGAAGTTTTTCCTGTCATGGTAAGTTCTCCTGAAAGGATGGAATGCAGTCCGGTCCAGAGGATTTCCATGCACCAGCCCGTCAGACCGCAGAGAATGAAAGCTTTTTTCATAGGTAACGCTCCTGTATAAATTTCTATGATTCTAGTATTGCCTGCCTTGAAAAAAACATACACGTAGGATATAATGAGAACACGTTATTACACTATAGCAATGAGGTGCCTTATGCGCAAAAGGAACGTGTGGAGGGGATCTCATGGAAATAAGAGGAGTTTATTATGAATTATCAGGAAAGCCGGGAGTACATAGACAAAATCACCCGGGAAATTCCCAGTGTCCTGGGACTGGAGCATATGCGTGAGCTGATGAAACGTCTTGGAAATCCACAGGATGATCTGAAATATGTGCATGTAGCCGGTACCAATGGCAAGGGTTCTGTCATTGCTTTTTTGTATTCTGCTTTATCAGGTGCGAGATATCGCATTGGAAGATATGTTTCACCTACCCTGTATTCTTACAGAGGCAGGATGGAAGTTTCGGGAAGCAGGATCAGCAGAGAGGACTTTGCTGCTTATATTACACAGGTGTCTGATGTTATTGCTGCTATGACAAAGGATGGTTATCCCCATCCCACTGCATTTGAAATAGAGACTGCGGTGGCATTTCTGTTTTTTAAAAAAGAGAATTGTGATCTCGTTTTGCTGGAAGTGGGAATGGGCGGAAATCTGGACGCCACAAATATTATTAAGAATACGCTGCTGGCAGTGCTGGTATCGATCAGTATGGATCATATGTCTTTTCTTGGAAATACTCTGGCACAGATTGCAGAGAAGAAAGCCGGGATCATCAAAGACGGCTGCAGAGTGGTGACTGCCAGACAGAAGCCGGAAGCAATGCACGTGATCGAGAGGATCAGCAGAGAACATGGTGCAAAATGTACCATAGCAGATGCTTCTGAGGCAGAGGTGCTAAAGGAAAGCTGCCTTGGACAGACAATCCGGTACAGGGGTGAAGAGTATGAGATTCCGCTGGCTGGTGTTTATCAGAAGGAAAATGCAGTAGTTGCGCTGAATGCTTTAAAAGTATTGGATGAGCTGGGCTTTCCCACTGCTGCGGAGCAGAAAAAAGAAGGGCTTCGCACAGTAAACTGGAACGGACGGTTTACAGTTATCTGTAAAAAACCGCTGTTTGTGGTAGACGGGGCTCATAATCCTGCTGCTGCGGATATGATGGCAGCTTCAATAGAGCATTATTTTAAGGGAAAACGGATCATCTATATTATGGGAGTGTTTGCAGATAAGGATTACAGAAGTGTGATTCAGAAAACTGCGCACTTTGCAGACCGGATACTTACGATCCAGACTCCGGATAATATAAGGGCGTTGCCTGCCGGAGAGCTGGCGAAGACTGTCAGTGAATACAATCCCAATGTACAGGCAATGGATACGATTAAAGATGCAGTGGAGGAGGCTTTTTCACTTGCCGGGGAACAGGATGTGATCATTGCTTTTGGTTCTCTTTCCTTTATCGGAGAGATGACTGATATTGTAGAGAATTTGTGAAAGTAAAAAGGTATAACATAAATGATAGATTTACAGGAATGCAGAAATGAAATAGATAAGATCGACAGCGATATCATACGTCTTTTTGAACAGAGAATGAAGGTGTGTGAGGATGTTGCAGAATATAAGATACGTACAGGAAAGAAGGTTCTGGATCCGGAAAGAGAGAGACAGAAGCTGGAGGTCCTGAGAGGTAAGGCGCATGGAGAATTTAATCAGCTTGGTGCGCAGGAGCTTTTTCAGCAGATCATGGCGATCAGCCGTAAGAGACAGTATCAGCTTCTCACAGAGCATGGAATCGAGGACGATGAGAAACTGGAAATGGTAGATGCACTTCCGCTGAAAGATGTAAGAGTTGTCTTTCAGGGTGTGGAAGGTGCATACAGCTATGCTGCAATGAGGGAATATTTCCAGGACGATATTGAGAGCTTTCATGTAAAAACCTGGCGTGATGCAATGGAAGCAGTTGTGGAGGGAAGAGCAGACTATGCGGTACTTCCCATTGAGAATACAACTGCCGGTATTGTTGCTGATATTTATGATCTTCTTACAGAGTATGAGCTTAGCATTGTAGGAGAACAGATCATCCGTCCGGAGCATGTACTTCTGGGACTGCCGGATGCTGAACTGGAGGATATCAGACAGGTATGTTCTCATCCTCAGGCACTTTCCCAGTGTGGAAAATATCTGGAATCTCATCCGGACTGGAAGAAGAAAGAGATGGAAAATACTGCCGGTTCTGCCAAGAAGATAAAAGAAGACAATGACAAGACGCAGGCAGCTATTGCCAGCAGACAGGCAGGAGAGCTTTACGGACTGAAGATCCTGGCTGAGAATATCTGCTATAACGGACAGAATGCCACACGTTTTGTGATCGTGAGTAAGAAACCGATCTATGTGAAGGATGCACATAAGATCAGTATTTTCTTTGAACTGCATCATGAGAGCGGAACTCTTTACAATATGTTGTCTCACATTATTTATAATGGACTGAATATGACGAAGATTGAATCCCGCCCGATCACAGGGAAGAACTGGCAGTACCGTTTTTTTGTTGATTTCGAGGGAAATTTAAAGGACAGTGCAGTGAAGAATGCCCTGAGAGGAATTGAGGCAGAAGCTGACAGAATGAGAATTTTGGGAAATTATTAAAAATCATTTCCATAATGCCAGAGCGTGTTTGAAAAATCATTTCCACAATCTGCACGTCCCACTTTGCGGCATATTTTGCGTAAAGCATTTTTCAAACACACTCTGGTACATCGTTTTCGAAATAATTATACCACTCACAGCAGAACAATAAGATAAAACAACAAGGTAAGAAGGAAGTAATAAAAAATGGCTAGATTAAATGAATGCATCTTATACCGTAACTTTGAACATGGAGAAATCCTTGATAAAATGGCAGAACTGATGAATGCCTGGGAACAGAAAGCACCTGATCTGAAAGAAAAGGAAGGGCTGTTCTTTGAGTGTGCCAACGGACTGGTGGAAACTGCCGGCGCTTATGGATTTTCCGGAAATTTATGGCACTGTTATCTGACATTTCTTCTGGTAAATAATGAAAATGCATTCAGTACAGCCTGTGAGATCAGAGGGGCTGTCAACGGAAGTATTAATGAACTGGCACTGAATGATTTCGGTGTGTTTAAAGAACTGTATGATTTTGACCTGACTGTACTGGATGAGGCATTTGGAATTTCCTGCTGTAAGGTTCTCGGTGATTATACCAACACCGGAAGTAACAGCAAGATGTTTAATTCCCGTATCAGAGACCGTATCTGTGATCTGAGCAAAACGCTGGCAGCAGCGGAGTCCACAGAGGAATTCATGAAGGATATGGTACAGTTTTATAAGGATTTTGGTGTGGGTAAGCTGGGATTACATAAGGCTTTTCGTGTAGGCCATGATGAGAATGATAATGTGGAGATCCAGCCGATCACAAGGATCGCTCATGTGAAACTGGAAGACCTGGTCGGATATGAAATCCCGAAGCAGAAACTGATCGAGAATACAGAAGCTTTCGTAAGAGGCAGAAAGGCAAACAACTGTCTGCTTTTTGGTGATGCGGGTACAGGTAAATCCTCAAGTATCAAGGGAATCCTGAACCGTTATTATGATGAGGGACTTCGTATTATCGAGGTGTATAAGCATCAGTTTCAGGATCTGAATGATGTGATCGCCCAGATCAAGAACAGAAACTATAAATTCATTATCTATATGGATGATCTGTCATTCGAGGAATTTGAAATCGAATATAAATATCTGAAGGCAGTGATCGAGGGTGGTCTGGAGAAGAAGCCGGACAATATCCTGATCTATGCAACAAGTAACAGAAGACATCTGGTAAGAGAGAAATCCAGTGACAAGCTGGAGATCATGGATGATGACGATCTGCATTCCTCCGATACAGTGCAGGAGAAGCTTTCACTGGTTTATCGTTTTGGTGTCCGTATTTATTATGGTGCACCGAGCAAAAAAGAATTCCAGACAATTGTGAAAGCTCTCGCAGAGAGAAACGGAATTACCATGCCGGAGGACGAACTGCTTCTGGAAGCAAATAAGTGGGAGCTTTCCCATGGAGGACTTACAGGACGAACTGCACAGCAGTTTATCGACCATCTGCTGGGTGTGGAGAAGGAATAAAAAAGCAAATAGATGAATGGTAAAGGGGGAACGCATATGGCAGTCATGACATTTGCAGCCATTGACATCGGATCTTATGAAGTCAGCATGAAGATCTTTGAGATGTCAAAAAGAATTGGTTTTCGTGAACTGAATGATGTCAGATACAGTCTGGAAATTGGAAAGGGTGTCTATTCTGACGGAAAGATCGACTCAGAAATGCTGAATGTTTTATGTGAGGTGCTGAATGACTTTAAGAGGCTGATGCAGGACTTTGGGGTGGAAGAGTATCGTGTCTGCGGCACCAGTGCATTCAGGGAACTTGTGAATCCGCTGCTGATCATTGAACAGATCTATCAGCGTACAGGAATGAAAATAGAAATATTAAGCAGTGCAGAACAGCATTTCCTTGGGTACAAATCAATTGCTGCTATAGAAAAGGGATTCAAAAAGATGATCCAGAAAGGCACCGCGATCCTGGATGTGGGCGGCGGCAGCCTTCAGGTTTCCCTCTTTGACAAAGATGCGCTGGTCACTACCCAGGGACTTAAAATGGGAAGTTTAAGAATCCGACAGCGTCTGCAGGAACTGGAGAAAACAACCATTCATTATGACAAGCTGGTTGAGGAATTTATCCGAAATGACCTGATGAGCTTCCAGCGTCTATATCTGAAAGACAAGGATATCAAGAATGTGATCCTGATGGGAGATTTCATCACAGATATGATCTTCCAGGAGGAAATGGAAGATAAGATCATTACAAGGGAAGAATTTATGAAACGCTATGAGGATACGGTAGGAAAATCTGTTGATCTGCTGGCTCAGGAAATGGAGATCGATCCGGAGTATGCGTCCCTTGTAGTGCCGACTATGGTAGTGTGCAGAAACTTTATCGATATTTTTAACGCAGAATCTCTCTGGGCTCCGGGTGTTTCTCTGTTGGATGGAATTGCCTATGATTTTGCAGAGAAAAAGAAATTTATCAAGAGTGTGCATAATTTCGAGAATGATATTCTGGTTACTTCAAAGAATATCGCGAAACGCTATTCCAGCAGTAAGAGTCACATTCAGGGAACGATGAATCTCTGCCTGAATATTTTTGACAGCATGAAGAAAGTTCATGGCATGGGTTCAAGAGAACGTCTGTTACTGCAGATCGCGGCACTGCTCCATGACTGCGGCAAATATATCAGCATGGAAAATGTTTCTGAGTGTTCTTATCAGATCATTATGTCCACAGATATTATCGGTCTGTCCTCTCTGGAACGCCAGATGATCGCGTGTGCGGTCAGATTCAATAATTCTGCGTTTGTTCACTACGATGAACTTTACAGTATGGGAATAGCGATTGACAGAGAGAGCTATATCAAGGTAGCAAAGATGACTGCGATCCTTCGTCTGGCAAATGCCATGGACAGAAGCCATTATCAGAAAGTAAAAGGGATCAAGACAGCGCTCAAGGACAGAGAACTGCAGATGATCGTGGATTCCGCACAGGATATTTCCCTGGAACTAGGACTGCTGAAAGATAAAGTCGCATTTTTTGAAGAAGTATTTGGCATTCGTTTGGTTCTCAGGCGTAAGGGCAGAGCATAAAGGAGGATGAACTTATGGATCTTGGAAAATTTGAAAAAAAAGAGTATTTCGTAAACCGTGAGCTGAGCTGGCTCAAATTTGACGAGCGTGTTCTGAGTGAAGCAAGAGATAAAAATCTTCCTTTATTTGACAGACTGAAGTTCCTGAGCATTACCGCATCCAATCTGGATGAATTCTTTATGGTGCGTGTGGCGTCTCTTAAGGATCAGGTGCATGCAGGATATCATAAAACAGACATTGCAGGAATGACAGCCAAGGAACAGTTAAAAGAAATCAGTGTCCGTACCCATGAACTGGTTCATGTACAGTATAATACTCTGAACCGTTCTCTGATCCCTGCGCTTGAGAAAGCAGGAATGCACCTGGTGGCAGCCCATGAGAATCTTACAGAAGCACAGAGTGCATTTGTAGACAGATACTTTGAGGATAATGTATATCCGGTACTTACACCGATGGCAATGGACTCTTCCAGACCGTTTCCACTGATCAGAAATAAAACATTGAATATCGGCGCTCTGATCTCCAAGAAGGAGAAGAGTGATAAACTCAACAAAAAGGATAAAGCAGGAGAACTTCTGTTTGCTACAGTGCAGGTTCCGTCTGTGCTTCCAAGGGTGGTGCAGATTCCGTCAAAGAAGGATGGAGATACCACAGTGATCCTGCTGGAAGAGATTATTGAAAGAAATATTGACAAACTTTTCCTGAGTTATGATGTAATATGTGCTCATCCTTACCGTATTATGCGTAATGCGGATCTTACCATCGATGAAGATGAGGCAGAGGATTTGCTGGTGGAGATTCAGCGTCAGTTAAAGAAACGCCAGTGGGGCGAAGTTATCCGTCTGGAAGTAGAGGATAAGATGGACGAACGCCTGCTGAAGATCCTGAAGACGGAATTTGACATCAAAGAGGCAGATCTTTTTGAGATAAACGGACCTCTGGATCTTACCATGCTGATGAAAGTATATGGTGCGGATGGCTTTGATGCTTACAAGACACCGAGATATCAGCCGGCACCTGTACCGGAATTTCAGAATGAGAAGGATATTTTCCAGGTGATACGTGAGGGCGATGTATTCCTGCATCATCCTTATATGAGCTTTGATCCTGTTGTAAATTTCGTGCGTCAGGCAGCAAAAGATCCGGATGTTCTGGCTATCAAACAGACTCTGTATCGTGTCAGCGGCAATTCACCGATCATTGCTGCCCTTGCGCAGGCAGCAGAAAACGGCAAACAGGTTTCCGTACTGGTAGAACTGAAAGCCCGTTTTGATGAAGAGAATAATATTGTATGGGCGAAGAAGCTGGAGAAGGCAGGATGTCATGTAATCTATGGTCTGGTAGGTCTTAAGACACACAGCAAGATCACACTGGTTGTGCGCAGGGAAGAGACAGGAATCCGCCGATATGTGCATCTGGCAACCGGAAACTACAATGATTCCACTGCCAAACTCTATACAGACTGCGGTATCTTTACCTGCGATGAACGTTTTGGTGAAGATGCAACAGCAGTATTTAACATGCTCTCCGGATATTCTGAACCGAAAAGCTGGAATAAGCTGATCGTAGCACCAATCTGGATGAAGGACAGGTTCTTAAGCCTGATTGAACGTGAGGCAGAGAATGCGAAGAAAGGACTTCCGGCGTTAATCCGCGCAAAGATGAATTCTCTCTGTGATCCGAAGATTATTGCTGGATTGTATTATGCATCTTCCTGCGGAGTTCAGGTGGAGCTTCTGGTAAGGGGTATCTGCTGTCTGAAAGTAGGAGTGCCGGGAATCAGTGAGAATATTCATGTCCGTTCTATTGTAGGGGAATTTCTGGAGCATAGCCGTATTTTCTATTTTGAAAACGGCGGAAACCCGGAAATCTATATGGGAAGTGCGGACTGGATGCCGCGTAACCTTGACCGCCGGGTAGAGATTGTTTTTCCTGTGGAAGATGAGAAGATTAAGAAAGAGCTGGAACACATACTTGATCTGGAATTTAAGGATAATGTAAAAGCTCATATCCTGCTGCCGGATGGAACTTATGTGAAACCGGATAAACGAGGCAAAGCCCAGATTAACTCTCAGATGGAATTCTGTATGGAGGCAACTGAGAAGGCTGCACTTCATAAACACGAAGAAAAGAAATCCCGTGTATTCATTCCGGCAGAGCCAGCGGAGGATATAGAGGAATAAGAAACAGTCAGAAACAGAAATAAATAACTGGGAAATGCCATGGAAAGCGGTGGAGCTGCCATGGCATTTCTTCTCTGGGACAAAAAAATAAAAATTTTTTTGTGGCAAAAACCGCATAAATACAGGACTTTTTGAACGAAAAATTCGAGAAAAATAAAAAAATTGAAATTTTTTTAAAAAAGTACTTGCATTTTAGAAAAAGATGGTGTATATTAAACGAGTCGACAGCGAAGAGCAAACGACAGATAAACAAATGGCCAGTTGGTCAAGGGGTTAAGACGTCGCCCTCTCACGGCGAAAACACGGGTTCGATTCCCGTACTGGCTACTACAAAATAGTGAGAATTTAACCAGAGCTTAGGCTCTGGTTATTTTTTTGTCAGGGATTTCTCCTGACATGTTGTATGTCTTCGCAGACAAAAATGATTCACGAACCTGGAGCTTTCATCTGACAATAGAGGAGTAATACTTGGAAAGGAAGAATGATATGGTCACTGATGAAGAACTTTATGGGCAATATCTGTGCGGTGATGAGACAGGACTTGAACTGTTGATAAAAAAATACGGTGACCCGCTGACCTTATATATTGATGGTTATCTGCATGATGTCCACGAAGCGGAGGATTTAATGATGGAAACCTTTTCCTGGCTGTTTATGAAAAAGCCCCGCATCCGGAATGGATGTTTTAAGGCTTACCTCTATAAAGCAGCGCGTCACATGGCATTACGCCACAAAAGCAGACGGCGGATTATCTTCAGTCTTGACAACCTGACCAGAGAAGCGGAGGCACAAACGCTGGTAGAGGAGGTCGTCCGCACAAAAGAGCGAAACCAGATCCTGCATCTCTGCATGGACGAGTTAAATCCAGATTATAGGGAGGCTCTTTATCTGACCTATTTTGAGGGCATGAGCTATCAACAGGCCGCTGAGGTTATGGGGAAAAGTGTAAAGCAGATTACAAATATGGTGTACCGGGGGAAAGAGCGTTTACGCGGATTATTGAAACGGGAGGGTATTACAAATGCTGAAAGATGAGGAACGGATTGCGGAGGTAAAACGGCGTATTGCAAAAAAAGAACAACAGCAGAGACTGCGGCGCAGACGGATTATCTCTGCTGTCTGTATAGCGGCATGCTTTGCAGTGATCGTTGGGGTTTCCTTTGCCATGCCCGGTATTGTCGGACAGATCGAACCCGGTACTTCTTCAGGCTTTGAAACTGCGGCAACAATTTTGGGCGGCAGCACCGCATTGGGATATATAGTGATCGGACTGTTGGCTTTTGTTCTCGGCGCGTGCGTGACTATTCTGTGTTTTCGCATCCATCAGCTGAACAAAGAGGAGCAGACGGAGAAACAAAAGGAGGACAATGGGGATGGAGCTGATCAGTAACCTTTTTCAATTCGCTGTTACCCTGTTGGGCTTTTGTATGAGTGGTATTCGGTATCTAAAAGGTCGAAAACAGACATATTTCCTGCTGACCTGCTTTTACGGCTGCTTTGCCCTTGGCTCTCTTTACTGGACGCTGTATCTGCTTTTGTTTTCTGAAACGCCGCAGGTCTTTTATGTGTCAGAGTTCGGCTGGATAGCTAGCGTGATTTTCCTTTATCTTCTGCAATACACCCTTTCCTCTGCAGAGGAAAGAGACTTTTCGACACGGAAATCTCTGATAGCTCCTCTGATCGGCGTTCCGCTTTGTGTATTTTACTGTACTTTTGGGGATGTTCTCTCCAATCTGCTCTGGTGTGGCATGATGATCGTTGTTTCTTATCATTCTATCCGGGGTCTTGCTTATGCGCAGATACAGACGGGAACAGCGTGTAAGATGCGGTATTTCCACATTGGGGTACTGTGCTATGTGGCGGTGGAGTATGTCCTTTGGATCTCCGGCTGCCTGTGGCCGGGCTATTCCATTTCCGCTCCCTATTGCTGGCTTGATCTTCTGCTTACAGGCTGCCTGTTTGCATTGCTGCCAGCCACAGGAAAGGCGGTGCAGGTATGACATATATTGAAAACGTATTTCTTTGCATGGCCTCGCCTCTGCTGATCGCCGCTCTGTGTATGGGAAAGCGGCAGAGAAAATTCTTTCTGTTCTGCTTTGCCGGGATGGGTGTCTGTCTACTTTCCGCATACATCAACACCTTTTTCGTTGCACTTTATAAAGCGGACACCTTTGCAGCTACCACAGAGATCGCCCCGGTGGTGGAGGAAGTGATGAAACTTCTGCCATTGCTCTTTTATCTGCTGATATTTGAGCCGAAAGCGGAGCAGATCAAAAATGCTGCCGTGATCACAGCCCTTTCCTTTGCCACATTTGAAAACGTCTGCTATCTGATCCAAAACGGAGCCGGTCATTTTTCTTTTATTTTCTTCCGGGGTATTGGGACTGGAGCCATGCATGTGATCTGTGGAGCCATTGTCGGCGGTGGCCTTGCATATGTGTGGCAGAGAACATGGCTGAAGATTGCCGGAACCTGTGGTCTGCTGGGAGCAGCAATCACCTTTCACGCAATTTATAATCTTCTGATCGCCTATGGCGGTGCAGCACAGTATATTGCTTATCTGCTGCCTGTACTGATCCTGGCAGCGGGAAAACTGATCTTCCGCAGTTCGATACAATAATATAACCTGATTTTTCCCTTTTGGGAGCTGTTTCGGCAGCTCTCAAATTTTTTTGAAAAAATTTGATTTTCAGGTGAGAGTTTTTCACTTTTTTTGTACCTATATAAGTGAAAGACTTTTTAGGACTTTTTTGTGGAAGGAGGGTGGAAGGCATGTACGATACAGAAAAGCGTATCGAATTGGTAAAAAAGCGAATGCATGAATACCACCGCCGCCAGGAGCGGCGCACAGTCTGTCGGCTGTCTGTTCTGTGTACCCTGTTATTCCTGTCTCTTGTGGGAGCAATGGGGATAATGCAAAACAAGCCAATAAACGTTACGGGAATGTACGGTACAATCCTGCTGCATGAGGACGCAGGCGGTTATGTGTTGGTGGCTGTCATTTCCTTTACTGTGGCAGTCGTGATTACCGCATTATGTATCAAATTCAGAAAAAGAGGACAAAAAAGTCAAGACACAGAAAATCATGTATAAAGAAAGGAAAAGGTGGAAAGTATGAGAAAAAAGTGTTTCAAAAAAGCTGTTTCATTGGCATTGTGTATCGTTATGTCCGTAACGATGACGGGAACTCCGGTATTGGCAGACACTTTTACAGATGGCAGCCAGTCGATAAGCTCCGAGAATGCAGAGATTCCGGCAGTTGATGTGGAGTCTGCTACTGACTGTGGAGATGTAGCCAGTACAGAGGAAAATCTGACAGAGCCTGCGCTCTTGCAGGAAGAAGAGTTTGACAATCCGGAATATGCAGAGTTTTCCGGCGGGAATGATGCAGAAGTTGTAAGCGATTTTTACGATGACAGTGTTCCGGCTGCGCAGACAGAAGAAAAAGCGGTTGTTTACTTGGATTCGTCATCTGGAAACGATAATAATACTGGAGAGAGTGATACGAATGCTGTAAAAACTCTTTCGAAAGCTTTAGGGCTTGTTGCACAAAATGGCGTTATTTTTCTTCTTGATCGTGTGGAGGTCGATAGTGATATCACACTGAGCAATGTGACATTTCGCCCTGGAAAAAGCAGTTTGTTAGGTATGCTGTATATAAGGGGTGATGTAAAGTTAAATAATGTAATAATAAATAACGAAACACTGGATGGTAAGTCTTGCCAGTTCTCTGATTATCCTATTCGTGTGACTGGAACGTTGACTATAGAGGAAGGTACTAAGATTGGATCGTTCCTGGGAAAAAGTTGTATTTATGTATCACAAGATAGTACTTTAAATCTGAATGGTGGTAAAATCCGGGGAGATACGCAGAACACAGTTAAGCATGGAGGTGGAATATATGCGCATAATGCAATTGTCAATGTGAATGGAGGTCTAATCTACGGACAGGGTGCAGAGCATGGAGGTGGAATATATTCGGATCACTCAAGCATTAACATAAATGGAGGTCAAATCATTGGCAATCAGGCAACAAAAGGAGGTGGAATATATGCGAATGGGGGAAATGTTTATATTAATGGAGGTCAAATCAGTGGACATCGTGCAACATATGGAGGTGGAATATATTTGGACCAAGCAAGCATTTACATAAAGGGAGGTGGAATCAATGATAATCAGGCAACAAAAGGCGGTGCGATATATACAGAGGGAACGAAAAATACTCGTAGCCTGCTTAATATAGAAGGTGGAACTATCAGCGACAATTGTGCGAATGAAAGCGGAGCCGGTATTTTCGCTATATGTTCTAAGGGAACTCGAGATGATATGGATGTGAAAATTTCCGGTGGAACGATAGCACATAATTACAGTGGAACAGGAGAGAATCTAGAAGAAAATGCGATTATCCTGATGGGTATGGATAATCAGCTGACTAAAAATACCGGTTTCGCAGATCTGTATCTTAGTGGCAGTCCGGTAATAACGGGAAGCGTAACACTTGCCGATGATCATTGTGATACAGACAGGAAAAATTATAGTCCGCTTATTTATGTGGACGATTCATTTAATGTAAACAATCCTATTTTAGTAGGTCCTATATATGGTGACGATCCAGATACGCCAGTAGTTATATATGATAGTGAATCTATAGCCAAGAATTATCAATCACACTTTTGTTCTAAAGAAGGCAGTAACAGGGAGCTGGTAAAAAAAGGAGCAACTTTAAAATGGGTAGTTAAAGTTAATGTTAGATTGAGGACTTTTGCTGACATTACTGCTTTTCCTGTGCTTAATCCAGAAAAAAGTATTTATCTTATAAAGGGAGAAAAAGTGAGTCCAAATG
>SKED01001102.1_pt1 | contig 25556 bp, 18 predicted proteins | sample 4826651 | NCBI WGS metagenome assembly SKED01 (sample SAMN11008818, study PRJNA524170) | human gut metagenome | biome: Human fecal sample; material: Feces; isolation source: fecal sample from pouch patient p19 | host: Homo sapiens | place: Israel: Tel-Aviv | collected 2016-06-28 | reverse complement strand
GGCTTTTTTTATGAAAAAATTAAAAGAACTGTATCAACAATCACTAAAAGAGCTGTGTCGCACAAAGACAATCGTGCTCTGTGGACTCTTAGCTGCACTCGCCATCGTGCTTAGTCTTGTGGCAAGTATACAGATTGGTCCCTACATCAAGATCGGCTTTTCCGGTCTGCCGAACCGCATTGTCGAATTTTTGTTTGGTCCGGTTGTCGGATGCCTGTTTGGCGGTGCACTTGACCTGTTAAAGTATGTCTTAAAGCCGGATGGTCCTTTTTTCTTTGGATTCACCTTTAATGCCATGCTTTCCGGTCTGATCTACGGCAGCCTGCTCTACCGTCGTCCTGTCTCTGTGAAACGGATCGTGATCGCCGAGTTTTTTGTAAAGCTGGTCATCAACTGCGGTCTGAATACGCTCTGGATTTCCATGCTTTACGGAAAAGGCTTTATTGCTCTGCTTGGTCCGCGTGTCATCAAAAACGTGATCATGCTGCCAATTGACAGCTTTATCCTGTTCTTTGCACTGACTTACGCGAGAAAGATTGCGGCGCAGTTTGGATTTTTCACAGTAAAATCAGGTGCGAAGGAACGTGCCTGATGGGTAAAATCTGATAGTGGATTCTTTTTAGAATTGCAAGTCAAAGTTCAGAATCATAGATTGTATCCTGCGCAGGCATAGCTATGATCGTAAACAAAATGCAGAGATGTGTATCCGTAAATGAATATACATCTCTGCATTATTTTTTTCTTTATTGAAACTGCTTAAACGCCTCTCTCTGGCAGTAATCATATCAGAAAGCCGATGTAATTGTAATGATTACATTTAATACTTCTCGCCATAATGCCATTTCATTGATTTTTGATCCATAAGCAGTACATAAAAGATCTTTCCATAACGCCCACTCTCTACGATTCTTCCATGATCCAGCACAGGCAGACTGGTTTCATCCGCTTTTACCAGATGAAAATACACGTAATCGTTGGCATGCCCCGCATTGATCTGTTGCCAGATACTCTGCTCCACTGCATCTCTTTCTTCTTCTAAAATAAGATTTCGGAAGCTTCTGTCCGTATAAGCAAGCAGATCATCCATCGTCCTGCATCCGGTAAGACGGATCATCTCACGATTTGCAAACAGAATTTCATCTGTCTCATGATCTGCTCTGTATATAATGAAAGCTCCCGGAAGATTTTCTGAGACATCTTTCAGCACAAACCCAAGCTGTGTCCGGATTTCCAGGCGAAGTCCTTCCCGGTATTCCATGCACCCTTGTTTTCCACGCAGTTTTACTTCGTAGAGAGCAGTATCCGCACAGTGCATCAGTTGTTCGAGAGTTTCCGCATCTCGCGGATACTCCGCATAACCAAGAGAAATACTGAACTTTTCCTGCTCACTTTCATATGGAAAAGTTCTTACCAGCTTCGTAAACTGCTCCATCTGTTCCTTTACTTCACCACATGTACAATCTGGGAGAAAAATACAAAATTCATCGCCTCCATTACGTCCAAGCACAGCCTTTTCCGGAAAGAACTTCTTCATGCTCTCTGCCAGAATCTGCAGAGCACGGTCACCGGAAGCATGCCCATACATATCATTGACAGATTTAAAATCGTCAATATCAAGCAGCACCCCGACACAATGATTCTCCGTATTTTGTTTCAGATACCGTTCCACCAATCAGAATTTCATACAAATATATATTGTACCATCCATGTTCTGGCATTACCTCAAGCTTCCACTGATTTCCTCCCATATCAAAAACGTAGGACACCGGATTGGTCAGCTTTTTCCCGGAACCATAGACATATTCGTAGGACATCTCCCACGGAGAAACAGTCTTTGAAAGCTGGTACTGATAGCCAAAATCCGAAAGTGCTTTTACCGAGTCCGCAAAAATGTCCGGTACACGAATGATCACGATCGTAAATCCCCAGAAAGTTTCCTGTCCGTCTTTCTGATCCAGATACACCGGATTTCTTACCGCAATTCCATATCCCCCCTGTTTTAACTGAAACGGTCCCTGCATAACCGTCATCTAATGATCTCTCGCATAACGGGCGATTTCCCCACGATTCTTGTCATTCAGCAGATCAATTTTACCTGTCTCATTTCCTTTTTCCGGATAAATATCCGTCACAACGCCATCTGGCGCAAGCTGAATACTCTGAATGGAATCGCTCATCAGATTCCCGGCTATCTGCTGAAATTTTTCAAATTTCCCATCCTCACTGATTAAAATCTGTTCGAGTGTATCCGTAATTCCTATTCCTCCCATGACTTCCGTCTTCATGCGTTCCGCATATGTCATGGCATTTAATTCTGCAGCTGACCGGCTTTGTTTTTGCTGATTTTCCCTTACGCTGTACACCGTTCCCATTAAAACACTGATTCCCACCAAAAATACAAGTAACGGCAGAATGATTGTCTTCTTTTTCATAAACATCTTCGCTTTCCATATAATCAACGATAACGATACTATTATAATAAATTCTAGCATCAATCACATTTTTCTGCTTGTAAAGTGCCTTGAAACAGCTTTCCACCCTGCACAATGGCATTCTGCCCCGACAAAAATCTCATTTTCACACTACCACATTTTTCGAAGTCCTTTCGGATAGTGGTTTTTCATGATTCCACCCGCCAGTTTTCCCCAGCCGGTGCTAAATCCGTCTGCCATGATCAGATACCATCCCTTTTCTCCCTCATAAGAAAAAGTTCCGCCATTTAAATAACCACGGATCACCTCTCCGTCCGAAGCCAGATCTGCCGTATAGCGCACCTGTTCTTTTTTTAGTGCCAGTGCAAGCGCATGTGACGGCTCCATGCGGTTCTTTTTTACCGTTCCAAGATGCAGTCCCGGTCGCAGGACTTTAAGACCTTTTACAGAAGGCATACCTTTCGGTGCAAGGTAAAGCTGATCTCCAAATTTCAGATATGTACCATTTTTCTCCAGTCCGGCTAATGTCTGTGGATCTAATGTATCTTTCGCAAAATCCAGAAATTCCACGATTCCTTTGCCCGGTACTTTCAGATCTTTTGCAGGGATTCCTTTTTCTTCCCCATTCCGGCAATAACCCTGTCTTAGTGTTCCGTCTTTTTCAAGGACAGCCAGATAGTGGCCCTCTCCATTCAGATGCTGTGGCCAGAGACGGATCGTCTGCGCAATCTCAGGCAATACCTGTCCCATTTTTTCCCCGAAATAAGCCCATTCCGGTACTCCTGCCGACATGCCATCTGCCTTTTTTACTTCCACGATACGAAACTCCGGGTGCCGCAGCAGAAAGCGCATCATGCTTCCCTCATTCTCCGCCGGGGCAAACGTACATGTCGAATACACGATCCTGCCGCCCGGTGCAAGCATGGAAGCCGCACAGTCTAAAATTCCATCCTGCCTTTCGGCACAAAGGCTGACATTTTCAGGGCTCCACTCTTCACATGCCGCTTCATTTTTGCGGAACATGCCTTCCCCGGAACACGGCGCATCCACCAGAATACGGGTAAAATAATCCTCGAACATCTCCGCTAAACGCTGTGGCGTCTCGTTCGTCACCATTGCATTTGCAATCCCCATCCGCTCCACGTTCTCAGATAAAATCTTCGCGCGTGCCGGATGGATTTCATTGCAGATGAGAAGTCCCTGCTCCTTCCACTTCCCTGATGTGTACATTTCATGCATTCTTGCCGCGATCTGTGTGCTTTTTCCGCCAGGAGCCGCGCACAAATCTAAGATCCGTTCCTGACAGTCTGCCGCTTCTTTTTGCACCACATCATAATCTTCCATCAGATAGGAAACCGGCGCCATGGCACTCGGCTCCTGGATATAATACACGCCCGCCTCATGAAGCGGATGCCTGCCCGGAGTGTCATCTTTTTCATAGTAAAATCCATCTTTCGCCCAGGCTACCGGCTGCAGGGAAAAAGGTACTTTTTCCTTCATCTGCGCAGTATCTCCCTTGATACTGTTTAACCGCAGTGCCTGATATTTATCCTTGTCATAACTTTCTAAAAATGCCGGATATTCATTTCCGAGCATTGATTCCATTCTGTTTAAAAACGCTTGTGGAAGCATTTTAATCCTCCTTGTTTTGCGGAGCAAAATGCGACTGCCTTTGCAGGAGCAGAGGATTTTCCTCCTTGTTTTGCGGAGCAAAATGTCTGCTATGCTACTTTTGCATAGCATGTGCCTCTTGCAGAAGCAGAGGATTTTCCTCCTTGTTTTGCTTTTCCGTTTCTTTCTGCTGTAAATAAAAAACCGCCTTTTGTGCTTCTATTTCTTCACGCAGTTCTTCTTCCGTAGGCAGATATAATTTATATTTGCTGGCAAATAGCTGTTCATTTCCATGCAATATAGAATACCTTGCAATATCCTCATCTGTTTCCGAACACAAAACAATGCCTAACGTAGGGTTGTCATCCGGTGACTTTTTTAATTCATCATACATGCGAATGTACATATCCATCTGCCCTACATCCTGATGGGTAATTCTGGTTGTTTTCAGATCAATCAATACAAAACATTTTAAAATATAATTATAGAACACCAAATCTATAAAATAATCCTGTTTCTCAGTGTGAATATGCTGTTGTCTTGCAACAAACGCATAGCCTTTTCCCATTTCCATAAGAAATTTCTGCAAATTTGAGATAATGCTCGATTCTAATTTTGTCTCATTAAAAGAAGCGTCCAATGTCAATCCTAAGAATTCTACCACAACTGGATTTTTTATAAATTCTAACTTGTCCTGCTGATACTCAAACGTCTTTTCCTGCATCTCATGCTCTACAGCATCTTTATCTTTCGACTGCAGTAATCTGTAATAATATTGTGTATCTATATTCCGCTGTAAAGTACGCACACTCCAGGTTTGCTCATATGCTTCTTTTTCATACCAATCACGCGCTGTCTTATCATGCACCTGTAATAAAGTTCTATAATGAGACCATGAAAGTCTAATATTAGATTGTCGACACAGTGTGTCGACAATCTCTGGAAAAGCTTTATAAAATCGTACACAATGATAAAGATTACTTCTGTCATAACCTTTTCCATATTTATCTGTAAGTTCTTTTGACAATTTTTTGATAATCTCTACCCCATACTCTGCACGATCTTCACCCGCCAGTTCTTCCTCTGCGATCCGATACCCGATCAGCCAGTTTCTCTGTGACAATATTGTATTAACTGCACGATAGGCTTCTTTCTGTGAAACTTCTATGATATTTTGAACATCATTTAAGATATTTTCCGTTTTTTGAAATTTGTTCATAATATCATTATTTTCAATTTTCAATGCATCATTCATCTGCCAGTCTCCTTTCCGGGAGATAATATCTGCCTTATTTTTCTGTATAGACCTGACCTGTACTAGATCTGGTTGTATATTTGTTCTTAATCTTTCAATACCCGTTTATTGTACCATATCCCCACCGTATTTACACCAGTTTTCTCCCCTCTCATAATCTAATCGTAAAATCAGTACATTCCCAGATGCACGCAAAAAGCTGGCATTCTCATCTATAGAACACCAGCCTTTTATTCTCATTTACCATTCTTTCCAGACTTTCAACATCCGGTTATATGCTTCATCCAATACCTTCCTTGGTGATGCCAGATTCAGCCTTATACATCCTCTTCCATCTTCCCCAAATACACTTCCCATATAAACTGACACATTTGCTTTTTTCAAAAACCACTCTTCTAATTTCTGCTCGGTTAGTCCGGTTTTCTGATAATCTATCCAGAGCAGATATGTTCCTTCTCTCGGATAAACATGAAATTCTGGAAAATGTTTTGCGAAAAAATCTCTTGTAAACACTTCATTCGCATCTATATATTTTTTGACAGCCTCATACCAGTCATCACATTCTGTATATGCCTTTTCTACCGCAGTTACTGCAAAAATTGTCGGATTATGCATCCCAATACGATCAATAGTAACCTCTATCTCTTTTCTTAATTTTTCGTTTGGAATTATCATATAGGAAACAATAACTCCAGGAATGTTAAATGTCTTTGTCGGCGAACTTGCTAAAATCAGTCTGTCATTCATCTCTTCTGTAACATCCAACGCTGTCTGATGTCTCACTCCCGCTTTCATCAGATCACCATGAATCTCATCCGTAAATAAAATCAGATCGTGTTCTCTACAGAAGTCTGCAACTTGCACCAATTCTTCTTTCGTCCATGCCCGTCCTGTTGGATTATGCGGATTGCACAAGATCATCATTTTAGTATGTTCATCCACCATTGACTCCATTTGCGCAAAATCCATTTCATAATGTTCCCCATTTTTTTTAAGCGGACTGGACAGCATTTTTCTGTTATTTTTTAAAATTGAATTCTGCAATGGACCATATGCAGGTGTATGCATAATAATACCGTCACCTTTTTCTGTATATGTTTCCACACATATACTGGATGCAATATTGATTCTTGGACAAAAAACGATCCATTCTCTAGGGATATCCATATTGTATTGTTTTTTATACCATCTTTGAATACTGAGAAAAAATTTATCACTTAAATCGGTATATCCCAAAACACCCATATCCAAAATTTTATGCAGACTATCTCTGATTTCAACAGGTGCCCGAAAATCCATATCAGCAACACCCAAATGAATCATATCTCTTGTCCCATATTTTTTATCCATGGTATCCCATCTGCCACAATTTGTGTTTCTACGATTCACTATATCATCAAAATCATACTGTGTTTCCATATACAATCTCCTCGTCATATTGGTTATACTGTTTCATTTTCCTTCTGAAGTGCCAGATACTCATCATAATACTCATCCCCAGGTTTTATCTTTGCAATACCAAAGCCTGTAAATCCCCATATAATCGCAAATATAACACCTGTGTAACAAATAACAGCCCAAGGAAGATAGGATAATGTAGGCACTCCAAGTGTTGTTGCCATATAAACACCTGCTGCTGTCCACGGAACAATCGGTTCTACAACTGTTGCAGAATCTTCCAGAGTTCTTGATAAATTCTTAGGCTGTAATCCCTTTTTGATATAGGTTTTTGCAAACATTTCTCCCGGTATTAAAATGGATAACTGACCGTTACTCGTCACAAAAACAGCCGTAATACATGAAACAATCGTTGCAACAATCAATCCTCCAGTCGTTTTTACTGTTTTCATCAACTTGTTTAAAACAATATCTAATGATCCCGTTACTGCCAGCGTTCCTGCAAATCCATACGCACAGAATGCAATCAAAACCGTGTTTAACATGGAAAGCATACCACCACGCTCTAAAAGTCTTGGAATATCTGGTATCAATGCTGCTGCATCAAACCCTGTCTTTGTTACCATGTCAAGACTGAATCCACTGATTGCTGCCGTAAAACACTGCTGTAAGGAAAATCCTTGAAAAACAGTCGCATTAAAAAACGCAACAACGCTTGATATCAACATGACCGGGATCGTCGGTTTCTTTCGAATTGAACCATATAAAACAATGAGTGGCGGTAATATTACAAGCGGATTAAACCGAAACAGGCTCTCTAATGTTGTCAATATTGTTTCTACTTTTTCCGGTGTTGCCACAGTACCTCCACCTGCTGCTGAAAAACCGGCTATTGTATATACAATAATACAAATGATACATCCCGGAATTGTCGTATAAAACATATGCCCTATATGATCATACAATTTCGAACCTGCTGCAATCGGTGCAAGATTCGTTGTATCTGACAACGGAGACATTTTATCTCCGAAATATGCTCCTGATACCACTGCACCTGCTACCATCGGAAGTGGAGCCCCCATACCTGCTGCTACTCCCATCAAAGCTACTCCTATCGTTCCGGCTGAACCCCACGATGTGCCTGTACAAACTGATACAACCGCTGTAACAAGAAATGATGTAACCGCTATGTACCGGGGACTTATAATTTTAAGTCCATAATATACCATCATCGGGATTGTTCCACCAATCATCCACGAACCAATCAAAAAACCAACAATGATTAAAATAAATATTGCCGGCATTGTTTTTGAAAGTTTACCAACAATAGAATCCATGATATCATCCCATGTATATCCCAACGCGATAGCAATGACTGCCGCCACTGCCGCCGAAACCAGCATCAGTACCTCTGGACTCAGTCCCATAACTGCATAACCAACTCCGAGCAGTAAAATCATCGCTAAAATAGGAAGTACTGCCAGAAAAAATGTTGGTTTTTTCTTTTCTCTCACTTTTTGATTACCCATAGATAAATCCTCCTCATGGCTGGATACATTTTTTCCAGCTAATCTTCATTTGTTTTTCTCTATTTCACCACCGCAATTACTTCTACTTCACATAATACATTTTTCGGAAGTGTTTTTACTGCTACACAAGATCTTGCCGGTTTGTCTGTGAAATATTTTGCATATACCTCATTAAAAGCAGCAAAATCATTCATGTCATTCAAGAAACATGTTGTTTTTAAAACCGAACGATAGTCCGTTCCGGCCTCTTTTAAAATAGCCCCAATATTTTCCATAACCTGTTCTGCCTGAGGAACAATACCTCCAGAAACAATTTCCCCATTTTCCGGATTTACAGGAATTTGTCCTGAACTGAACAAAAGTTTATCGTATTGTACAGCCTGTGAATAACATCCAATTGCCTCCGGAGCATTTTTTGTAAAAATTTGTTTTATCATTTCATCCATCTCCTTTATTTTTTGATAATTTGATTATAGCAATAAAATATATTTTAGTCAATAGAATTTTATTCATTTAATAAACTTTTATTCATTTTTTTCTTGCACATTATTTCTTTTTTACTTATAATGATTAAGGTAGTATCAAACTTTACCTTATGATAAAATATATTTTAGTTCATGCATGATTGTATGAACCAGTAAACACAAATGATATGAACTATGAAGAAAGAGGTATTTATTATGGATAATCCTTTTTTAAAACTTACTGTAACAGACCGACAAATTCTTAACTCTTATGCACTCATGTTAAACGGACTTGGTGCATACCTTGGTGACGGATACGAATTAGTACTTCACAGCTTAGAAAGTCTTGATCACTCTGTCATAAAAATCATCAACGGACATTTTACTGGAAGGAAAGAAGGCTCTCCCATTACCGATCTCGCTTTAAAAATGTTAGGGGAGCTTGAACAGGATCCTTCACGTACTGTTTCTCCTTATTTCAATAAAAGCAGTTCTGATTCAATGCTTCGCTCTTGTACAATTCCTATTACAGGCGAACACGGCCGGATTATCGGTTTACTTTGCATAAATTTTCATATGGAAATGCCACTCTCCGAATTTCTGCAAGGAATGCTTCCTTCACAGGACTCCTCTTCTGTAACACAGGCTTCCTCTGAAACTTTTTCAGACAATATTGATGACCTGATACTTTTTTCACTTACAGAAACCAAAGAATCCGTATACAATGATCCCGGCATTTCTTCTTCCAATAAAAATAAAGAAATTATTTTCCGTCTGTATCAACAAGGCATATTTAATCTTAAAGATGCTGTGATCAAAGTTGCCAACCAGTTAAATATTTCAAAAAATACTGTCTATATGCACATTCGAAATTTCAAAGTTTCATCTCCATCCAATTAGAAAGAATCCCAATCGGATTTTTCTGATTGTTCATACTATAATCTGCTTCTTCACAAAAGAATCGCATAAGTTCTTCTTGTCCAGCACAATAGTTTCACAAAACAAATGCCAAAATCCTGCATAAATACAGGATTTTGGCATTTTGGTCCGTTATTTTAAATCCACTTCATCAGTCACAAATCGCTATATGGTATTTCACCTTGCGGAAAATCTTCCACACCAGAATTATCGGCATAGCCAAAACAAGATAAGCCGTGGACAAAAGTCCTGCGGCACCACCAACGATCATCATAACCCAAATAAGAATCTGCATTTTTTCTACCTCTCATAAAATAATATTTTTATCTTTATTTCATGAGAGAAAAAATGCCATTCTTTTTTCCATCCGCCCTTCTCACAAACTGCACTAAAAGCAGTCCCCGTGGAATGATCTCATCCGCCCTGCGGTACCAGATACTCCAGAACTGCAGGATCAGTGCCGGCAGTATGACAAGAAGTATCCTTACCGTGACCCCCGCCATTCTGCGCCAGTTTATAGAAGCAAATTCTTTTGCTCTCCCGCTTTCTAATGTCTCAGAGCGTCCTCTGGCAGTCTCTAACAATGCATCATGTGTTTTTACGATACGCTCGCCGGAAAGCATTGTCTGACCGGATGTTTTCTCATAAGATATCAGCTGAAAGACATCCGACTGGCTGCCCACGCAGGTCGTAAGCAGGATCATCCATGCGAAAAATAACGGCAATATTCTTTTATAACAGGTTTGTAAATTTACCAATTTCCTTCGCTTTTTTGTATATCTCATCACAGTTCATCTCCAGATAGACTTCTAACCCTGCTACTTCCTTATCGGAAAATCCATGATTCTTTGTAATTTTTCCCGGCGGAACCATGCCTTCTGCAATATCACTTCCACGTTCAAATCTCACAGACACTCTTTTTTTCCCATCGATCTTTAAAAATCCGGACTGTGTAAAGTTTACTTCTTCCTTTTTATTCATGAGAATCTCCATTCCTGCGCATATCAAGCTGATGCATAAGCACAAATCTTACCTGTGAAAAATGTTATTTTTCACACTGATCCGCTTTTCTGACTGCTTCTGCTACCTCAGCAGAAATATGCTCTGCCATATGTACCTTCTTCTCCGGCTCACGTTTTGCATGATATGTCTCTAACATTTCCCCGCGTTTGCGTGCGATCTCTTTTTCCAGCTCTCTTGCGGAGATCAGCACACATCCGGCTCCCCGGATGATGATCTGCTCTAAACCATCCGAAGTCGCAACCGTCACACGGTATTTTCTGCCATTTTCATGCGCGAATTTCTCGATATACTGATCGGCAGTCTCTGCCTCTCTCGTATAGACCACATGAATATTGTGGTAATCATACATTTCTGTCTTATGCCCCTGCACACGGTATGCGTCAAACACCACGATCAGCTCACATCCGCGCATACCCTGATAATCACACATAATATCGAGAAGTTTTCCACGCGCCCCGTCTACATTATCACGGGCAAGTTCATTTAACTCATCCCATGCAAAAATGACATTGTAGCCATCCACAAGCAGATATTCTTTTTCCGACAGCGGCGGCGTATAAGTTCTTGTCACCTGCGGTACATTTGCACTGCTCCCTCCTGACCTTTTCCAGACATTGCGCCCCGGAGCAGATTTTTCCCGTTTATTAGCATTGTATGTCTGATTTAAGATTCTGTCAATCTCATCCGTGCCGATCCATTCTTCTTCCCTGCTCTGCTGCTGCATATAGATCTGTTTGGGCTGCCATTCATCCGCTTGTTTTGTCGGTTTTAATACGCTTTCCAAATGCATATAATCCATGACCTGATCCCACGGGACCACAAATCCTGCGCCATGCGCACAGAATACGGAGCCGGCTGGATTTGCCAGATCACGTTCCGAATCATAACCGATAATTTCCACAACCTCCTCCGTATTATGGCAGGGCAGATAACCGTGAAGTGTACAGGTAAGGCTTCCATGTCCCTTGGTGTATGCCGTCACATCTTTTGCATAGTCACGCATCGATGCAACCGGAACAATTCCTGTCAACACTGCCATCTCCCCGTTTCTGTCCGGAGCATCAAATTTACCGGACATTCCCTCAATGTCGTTCATGGCACGTCCAATACATTCATTCGGTATCTCCAGCCGGAAATCATACCACGGCTCTAACAGCACGGACTGTGCCTGCTTTAATCCCTGTCGGAACGCACGGTAAGTCGCCTGCCTGAAATCGCCGCCTTCCGTATGTTTTATATGTGCACGTCCGGCAACCAACGTGATCTTCATATCTGTAACCGGTGAGCCTGTCAGCACACCGACATGTTCTTTTTCCTCTAAATGGGTAAGCACCAGCCTCTGCCAGTTTCTTGAGAGCATATCCTCACTGACATCCGCTGCAAAGGTAAGACCGCTGCCGTTTTCTCCCGGCTCCAGCAAAAGATGTACCTCCGCATAATGACGCAGTGGTTCAAAATGTCCCACTCCCTCCACGGTATCTGCGATCGTCTCACGGTAAAGGATCTTTCCTGTGCCAAATTCCACCTCCACACCAAAACGCTCAAAGATCAGTGCTTTTAAAATCTCGATCTGCACTTCCCCCATGATCTGTATCTTGATCTCCTGCAGTTGTTCATTCCACACAATGTGAAGCTCCGGATCTTCTTCCTCTAACATCGTAAGTTTCGGCATCATTGCCTGTGGCTGTACCCCCTCCGGCAGGATCAGTTCATATGTCAGCACCGGTTCTAAAATCGGCAGTTCTGACTCCGTCTGGATTCCGAGTCCCTCTCCCGGATAAGTATAGGATAACCCTGTCACAGCACATATTGTTCCTGCTTTTACCTCATCTTGGGTCTCAAATTTTTCACCGGAATAAATGCGGATCTGGTTTACTTTTTCCTCCCAGATATCATCTTCCTTATTCTGCTTATATCCGGTCAGCAGATTTCTTGCCTTTAATGTTCCACCTGTGACTTTTAAATGCGTAAGGCGGCTGCCCCCTGCGTCGCGCGTGATCTTAAATACAGTTGCGCCAAACTTCTCCGGATAATCCGGAATTTTGGTATATTCAGAAAGTGCCGCCAGCAGCTCGTCAATCCCGTCCATCTTAAGTGCTGAACCAAAAAAGCATGGAAACAATTCCCTTTTCTGTATCATTTGACGGATATCTTCTTCCCCGATACTGCCGCCTTCTAAATATGTTTCTAAGACTTTTTCATTGCAGACAGCCACGTTCTCATAAAAATCCTCATCCAGATATGTTCCATCTGTATTTTTTGAAAAATCCACACAGGCACTGCCCAATGTATCTTTGATCTGTGCCAATAATTTGTCGTGGTCTGTTCCCTGCTGATCCATCTTATTGACAAAAATAAATGCCGGGATATTGTAACGCGCTAAAAGCCGCCACAATGTCCTCGTATGTCCCTGCACACCGTCTGCCCCGCTTATGATCAGCACAGCATAGTCAAGCACCTGCAAGGTACGCTCCATTTCCGCAGAAAAATCCACATGTCCGGGTGTATCTAACAGCGTAAATTCACATCCTCCATAGGAAAAAACTGCCTGTTTGGAAAAAATCGTGATTCCACGGTTTCTTTCCATTTCATTTGTATCTAAAAATGCATCTTTATTATCCACACGTCCGGCTTTGCGGATGCTGCCGCTTTTATATAATAACGCCTCTGATAATGTCGTCTTTCCGGCGTCAACATGTGCTAACATTGCAATATTTATATGAGTCTGTGTCATAAAAATCTCCACTCCTGCTTTCTTTCACCTGCACTCATGATAACACAAAATTTGCATTAATGCCTTGCTTTTTTCTCTTCTCCCGGTATTGTTTTATGACACAAAAATAATTCAACGGATATCTCCCCCTCAAAGCCTTCCTCCACTGCTTCTAACTGGCATACCCTGTTTTTGTATCCCATCGGTCCGATCTGCGTGTCCGGACGCATCGCTAAAAATAATGCCGTAGAATGATGCTTTGGTGCGCGTTTCAGATATTCCGTCGTGTAAAACTGCATCTGATAATCCCTGTCGCACTCATATTCGATCATGGGCAGGACACAGCCTTTGGGACATATCTGCGGCAGAAGTTCCATAAATTCCCGCTTCATCTGTGCAATCTGTTCTTTGCTGAAATGTTCCAGATAGCGTTTATCTTCAAAACGTGTCTCTGCCTCTTTCCAGACATCATGGAAACGGATGCCATGAATATAAACACTGCTTTCTGCCTCTCCGGTCAGATGGAGCACTTTGGGTTTTGCATATTCCCCGGTCTTTAAGCGGAATCTTTTTTGTACCAGAACAGATCGGTGCTGTTCTGACAGCGTAACAGTAACATCCTCATTTCCCATATTCCAAAATGCTTCTTCGGATAATTTCTGCCCGTCTTTTCCCGTCAGTTCATAGCAGGTGATAAACAGCCTGTCAAGCTCCACCTGTTCTAACTCCCCCAACTCCGCTCCCTGTCCAAGCATATATAAAAACTGTATCTGTTCCTCTATATTATATCGCTCGCCAAGACAGGTGCCTGTTGCTGAAGCGGCCTCAAAACAGCAGCCACCGCTTACAATTTTTTCGATCCACACCTGGTCTGCTTCTTCCAGATTCTGCTTTAACTCTGCCCGGTTTGTCTTCGCTTCTTTGTATGTTCTGTTTCTGTGTTCATATTCCTGTTCCGACATGGCTGAAATTTCCCACAGATAAAATGTATCCTCTTTTTGGGCAATCATGGGAAGCACTGTATAATGTTCTCCCTCGCCATATGACAGATTCAGTATTTTTTGTTTCGTTACAGTTGGAAAAAGGGTTCTTAAATTTTGTGTATTCATAATATCTCCGTTCCTCCTAAATATGAAAAATATCGATCAGAAATACCATCGCCAATCCATAATAAGTGATTACTGCAACCAGATCATTCACCGTCGTGATCAGCGGACCGGATGCAACTGCCGGATCAATATGGATCTTGTGGAAGAACATCGGGATGATCGTACCTACAAAACCAGAGATTACCATCGCAACGACCAGAGAAATCCCAACGCACCCGGAAATCAGGAATGCTGACATCCAGGCATATTTTTTGAACAGGTGGATGTAAATGCCAAGAAATACAAGTGCCATGACGCCAAGGCTCGCTCCATTCAAAAAGCCGATCTTCATTTCTTTTCCAAGAAGAGCCAGTTTTTTTCTGGTATCTAAATCCTCATCCACAAGTACACGGATCGTTACTGCAAGCGACTGCGTACCAACATTTCCTGCCATATCAAGCACCAGCGACTGAAAGCAGATCACGATCGGCAGAACTGCAACCACAGATTCAAATATTCCGACAACAGAGGACACTGCCATCCCAAGGAACAACAGTATGATCAGCCATGGCAGTCTCTTTTTCATACTCACGATCGTCGGTTCCTTTAAATCCTCCTCGGAGGTCAGACCTGCAAGTTTTGCATAGTCATCTCCCATCGCATCATCTACTAACTCCACGATATCTGTTGCAGTCAGAATACCGGCTATCTTTCCATCCTGTGTCAGTACCGGGATGGAATCCTCCTCATAATCTGCAATCTTTTCCACACATTCACTGATCTTTTCATTTTCATACACATATGGATAGGAACTGCTTATGATTTCCTGCAAAGGTGTGTTTTCTCTTGCAATGATCAGATCTTTCAGATCGATCGCACCGGCAAACTTTTCCTCTTCATCGGTAACATAGATCGTTGAAATATTATCATGTTCCCCCGCCTGACGGACCAGTTCGCTCATCGCTTCCCGGACGGACAATTTCTCTGAAATACAGACAAAGTTGTTCGTCATGCAGCTTCCGATCTCATCCTCCTCATAGGAGAGCAGTTTCTGCACATCTTTCTGTGCGTCTGCATCCAGATGACTCACGATCGCGTTTTTCTTTGACTCGGACAGATCATCTAACACATCAAGCGCATCATCCGCATCCATGTAGGAAACTACTTTTGCTGCCTGCTCTAAAGACAGTTCCTCCAAATACATTTCCGCATCATCAAAATAGGAAAATATCTCTGCGATCCTTTCAGAACCGAGCACATGGTAGAGATGCTTCCGCTCAGTCTCCGTCAGAAATGTGATCGCCTCCGCGATATCTTTCTCATGATAATCTGACAGCAGATTCCGTAATTTCTGCTCATCTTTTGTAACACGGATGATCTTTATCAGTTCTTTTACATAGTCTTTTTTCGGGATTAATACTTTTCTCATTGTGACCTCCTTTTCGCCTGAAATGGGCATAAAAATACATCGCTTCATTGTGATTGCAAGGATCCTCTGATGCGATGTATAAAAGGTGCACAACAATATAGAATATGGCGGTCAGACTCTCACAGACAGCCACATTCTCTTTTTACATCTTCGTACATCGCATATTTTACTTCGTCCTACGCTATCGCAACTGTCCATGAAAATTCACCTCCATTAAAATTTGAATTTTGATATATCTAAAAATGACGTGGTCATTGTAGCAGAAATGAATGAGAAACACAACCCCTGTTCTTTATAGATATTTTCCCGTAACGCTCTTTTCATTTGCTGCAATCTGCTCCGGTGTCCCGCAGGCGACCACTCTGCCGCCCTCCTCTCCACCGCCGGGGCCCATATCAATGATATAGTCTGCATTTCGGATCACATCCAGATCATGCTCGATGACAAGCACGGTCGCCCCGTTGTCGACTAACGCCTGAAATACGCCAAGTAACGTCTGTACATCCAACGGATGCAGTCCGATGGTCGGCTCATCAAACACAAAGACAGAATCCGACTGTCCTTTTCCCATTTCACTGGCAAGTTTCAGTCTCTGTGCCTCGCCACCGGAAAGACTCGGTGTCTCCTCACCCAGTGTCAGATAACCAAGTCCTAAATTTTTCAGAACACTAAGCCTCTGATGCACCAGTTTCAGATCTGTGACCGCCTGCAGCGCCGTGTTGACATCCATCTCCATCAGTTCCGGCAGGGAATACCTGTTTCCCTGTTTATTTTCATAGCCGATCTCCCATGCCTCTTTCGCATACCTCGACCCACCACACTCCGGGCAGGGGATGTCCACATCCGGTAAGAACTGTACGTCCAGACTGATCTGCCCGGTTCCGTCACAGACTGGGCAGCGCAGCTTTCCGGTATTGTAGGAAAAATCCCCTGCTTTGTATTCCCGATTTTTTGCATCCGCTGTTTTTGCATAAATTTTGCGGAGTTCATCATGTATATTGGCATAAGTCGCCACCGTTGACCGGACATTGATTCCAATCGGTGAGGCATCTATCAGTTTCACATGGGAAATCCCTTCCGCCGAAATACATTTCACATGTTTCGGCAGATGTTCTCCGCGAAAAGAAGCTTCCAGTCCGGGAATCAGACTTTCTAAAACCATCGTGGTCTTCCCGGAACCGGACACACCGGTCACAACGGTAAGCCTTCCCTTTGGAATATCCACCTCCAATGGCTTTACCGTATGAATATGATCCGTAGATAAATGCAGCTTTCCCAACGCAAAAACTTCCTCTTCCCCTGCCTGCGTGCGGACACGCATATCTGCCATTTTCGCCAGAAAAGGACCGATCATGGATTTTTTATTGGAAATAATCTGCGGAATGCTGCCCTCCGCGATCACATATCCGCCTCCCACACCGGCTTCGGGTCCCATCTCGATCAGCCAGTCCGCCTCCGATAATATCTGCGTATCGTGGTCTACCAGAAGAACGGAATTGCCGTCCGCGACCAAATCATGCATCACGGCATTAAGCCCTTTGATATTCGACGGGTGCAGACCGATCGAAGGCTCATCTAACACATACAAAACGCCTGTCGTGCGGTTTCGCACAGCTCTGGCAAGCTGCATCCGCTGTCTCTCTCCGGTCGACAATGTAAAGGCCGCCCGGTCAAGCGACAGATAAGACAGTCCCAAATCCATCAGCCTTTTTGCAACAGTCTGAAACGATTCGCAGATGGATTCTGCCATGGGACGCATTTCTTCCGGCAGGGAATCCGGCACTCCTGCCACCCAGTCCACCAGTTCTTTCAAGGTCATTTTACAGGCTTCATCCAGACCTATCCCCCGAAGTCTCGGTGCTCTCGCAGTCTCAGAAAGCCTGCTGCCGCCACATTCCGGGCAGATATCTTCCTTTAAAAATTTTTCCACACGCTTCATGCCCTTCTCATCTTTTACTTTTGCAAGCGCATTTTCCACGGTGTACACAGCGTTATAATAGGTAAAATCCAGTTCACCCGCCTGGTTGGATTTTTTTGCCTTATAAAAAATATGTTTTTTCTCAGCCGGGCCGTGATAGACGATCTCTTTCTCCTCGTCTGTCAGTTCCCGGAATGGGACATCCGTGCGCACGCCCATCTCACGGCAGACATCTGTCATCAGTGACCACATCAGACTGTTCCACGGTGCGACCGCTCCCTCATCAATGCTGATCGAATCGTCCGGCACCAGCGAATTAAAATCCACTGTCCGCACACTTCCCGTACCGCCGCATCTTTGGCACGCCCCCTGTGAATTAAAGGCAAGTTCTTCCGCACCCGGCGCATGTACTTTTTCCCCGCACACCGGACATAAGATTTCCTGCTCCGCCGCTACTTTTAACGTAGGCTCTATGTAATGTCCATTCGGACACCTGTGGGATGCCAGTCTCGAATACATCAATCTTAAGCTGTTCAAAAGTTCGGTTCCGGTTCCAAACGTACTGCGGATCCCCGGTATTCCCGGACGCTGATGGAGTGCTAAAGCCGCTGGGACATACAGCACCTCATCCACCTGTGCTTTCGCTGCTCCTGTCATGCGCCTTCTTGTATAGGTAGAAAGTGACTCCAGATAACGTCTGGATCCTTCCGCATACAAAACACCAAGTGCCAGCGAAGATTTGCCGGAACCTGACACACCTGCGACCCCCACGATCTGATGCAGGGGGACATCCACATTTACATTTTTCAGGTTGTGGACTCTCGCCCCTTTTACCCTGATATATTTTGGTTCATTATGGTTGGTTTCCATGATGGTACTCCTTATTTATTCGTCTTATCCTGCTCACAGAACAAAGAGTCGCTTGCGACTCTTTCGCGCCCGAGCGGTGCTGTTTACAGCAAACTCTTCTCCGCGAAGAGCGCATCCCGCCCGTAGGGCTTTTTGAGTCATAGGACGTAATTTCCTATGAAGATTCGGGTGTCAAAAGGTGGATTTTAATTTAGTGGCTGGCAAATTGCACAAAGCAGAGACTGTTTTTGTGACTTGGAGAGAAAATTAGAAAATCTTAGTTTGCCTGTCGATGCGCAGTGTTTTGCTGCCATGGACGGCAGCAAAAGTCTTAATGTCCCATGGATGGGACATTTAAGACATACACGTCACTTTGAGAGAATTTAACACAGGCAGACTTAGATTTTCTTATTTTCGGACAACGGAACAAAACAGCCCCGGCTTTGTACAATTTGACAATCAAAAATTTGGAAGCCACCTTTTGACACCCGAATCCTATGAATCAAAAAACTTTCCTGACACAGTATAACATAAAATAATGGATTGCACTCCCCTCTATCCCCATAAAAAAGACAGGCATCTTAAAAATTCCTCTAAAAGAACCTGTCTTTCTTATGATTTTATCGTTTTTCAGTTCAACTTTTACCTGCCATTCAGCTTCCAGTCCGCCGAAGCTGTCTGCAGCTCCACCAGTCTTGCATAAAGTCCGTTCTTTTTCATCAGTTCATCATGTGTTCCGCTCTCTGCAACAACACCTCCGTCAAGGGCACATCTTCATCGGTCGCGTCTTTGCGCCCTATGCGGATATTTTCCATGACGGTATTGTTAAAGAGAACCACATTCTGGAATACCACGGAAAAATCTTTCATCATGGCAACTGAATCGACCGGCGCAATATCCGTGCCGCCAAGTGTGATTTTTCCACCGTTCACATCGTAAAAACCAGCCGCTAAATTTGCAACCGTACTCTTTGCACACGATCGCAGTCGACAGGATCGAACCCCAGAACTGCGGAACGGTATGAGAAAAACAGACTGTAAAACAGGAAATCCAAAATGACATCCTGATCACCGATCGCAGCATGGAAATTTTTAAAAGATCAGTACAAACACTGCGACCGGCATTACCACTGCCCCCGTCAGATCAGGAAGCTGATGCGCAAGAAAATTTTCGGTCAGCCCTGCATTGTCATCGATCACTTTCCGCAGACGTCCGCTGGCGTTTGCGCTAAAATATCCCTAACAACACTTTCATTTCCCGCTACAATCCTATCAACACTTCCGCACTCCAGACACAACAATCCCGGCGAAAAAGTCCAGTATTCCACCAAGCGCAATCGTGCCTGCAAACAACAGTATCAGTTCCAAAAGATCACAAAACCGATCAATAAAAAGATGATCGTATCAGACGCAAAGAGTTCTCCCAATATCGGTAAATACCTCATATTTTCTCCCCGCTCTAATCTATTCCAGTTTTTTCATAACAAGTCCAAACAGCTCTGCCTTTTTCCACCATCACAAAAAACTGACAGACACAAGATGCCGCTCAGCACAGTTCCTTCACAAAATTTCCACCTTCAAAATAAATATCATTTCCTTCACTGTCTTTATGAAACGAAATCCGCTCTGTTCCAACCAGTTGAAAACCAACACTGTTAAGTAATCCAACAGAAGGGAGATTATTTTTTGCTGTTCCGGCATATCTCTAACAATGCCTCATCCCTACAGCCCCAGCCTCCGATACCGGTTCACGCACGCAAACACTTCCTGCTTTCTTGGCATCGCAAGTCCGCACGGCAGATAACTACTCTCGCAGACTGCTGCGATCCCCTTCTTCTGCAAAACATCCCAAAGCGCATCGACTGCCTGTGTCAGGGTGTGTTTTCCATCAAAAAAGTGGATCTGCATATATTTTAACATATACCCCAGTGACGCAAGCTGTTCCGTATCCATAAGCTGTTCCACATAGCGGACGTCTATGACTTCCCGGTTGATAGAAATAGAATCCCTTCCCATCGTTTTCATCTTTAAGCGGTTGTCCTCACGAAACATCCGGTCAGGCTTTACTTTTCTATCAAAATCAGGCTGCTTTGACGGAGCAATGTCCTGTTTTGGAAGCGGGAACTCTGCCGCTGCCTGCTTTGCTGACTCAGTGATCTCAATCGGCTCGTAACGGTTCATCTGGATGATGCAGTCTGCCTTGTGAAAATAGGAACCGGAGCTTCCCGCAACAAGAACCGTCGAGATACCGTATGTGTGATACAGCTCCTCTACCCGGTCAATAAAAGGCACGATCGGCTCTGCATCACGGTTGACCACGCGCTGCATCAGCTCGTCACGGATCATAAAGTTCGTTGCACTGGTATCCTCGTCGATCAGAAATGCTTTTGTGCCCGCCTCCATCGCCTCGATTACATTCGCCGCCTGCGACGTGCTTCCGCTGGCATCTTCCGTATAAAAGGATACCGTATCTTTCCCATTCGGCAGGTCATGGATAAACATGGAAATATCCACGTCACGGATGCTTCTTCCATCCTCGGCACGGATTTTCATCGCTGTATCGTCCGTGATGACATACTCCCTGCCATCCCCTGCAATGTGGTTATAGACACCTGTCTCAAGCGCTTTTAACAGTGTTGATTTTCCATGGTAACCACCGCCTACGATCAGCGTGATGCCCTTCTTTATTCCCATTCCGGTCAGTTTTCCGTGGTGTGGCAGCGTCAGCGTGACGGAGAGACTTTCCGGTGACTGAAAACGCACTGCATCCTTCATCGGTCTGCCGGAAACACCGGACTCCCGCGGCAGAATCGCACCGTCTGCCACAAATGCACAAAGTCCCATCGGATCTAACTGCTCCCTGATATATTCCTGATCCTCGGCGAGATCTGCGGCTGTCTCCACCGCTTCTTTTTTCAGTGAACGATAATATAGAGAACCTTTCACACACTCCGGCAGAAAATCAAAGAAAATCTTTTCGAGTTCTCTGGAATTGACCGTTCTTCCATTTGCCGGGAACCCAATCTCCATGCGCAGCACAATATCGCCGTTTTTTACATCCATCTGACAGGCACTGCGCTCTAACACTTCCTGTCCCGGACGGCTGACCGCCATAAGACCGCTCTTTCCGGAACCTTTCGCTTTAAAGGAAACTTTCTCGACCTGGCGCGCAAACTGGCGCAGCAGATAATCCTGCACGGCGGTCCTTCTGCAGTCTTTCTGATAAAGATGTTCCGGGAATCCCGCCTGTTTCCCGCGGACATGGATACTTACCTTCGACGGTGCTGCAAACGGATCTCCCTGCACATGGTCAATGGAAAGCACATATCCCGGAAATTCATAAGAACCTCTTGTGTCCTTATATGCCGGATATCCCTTATGATCGATACGCTGTAATAAATTTTTTAACTCTGCCGATGTCTGCATAATTCCCTCCTGCTAAAAAAGCATACTTTCCTGCTCTATCGTACAACCGGTTTTTAAAATATAATCCTTAAGTTCTTTTAATTCTGCCGGAACTTCTGTGTCCCTTACTTTTTGCAAATATTTTTCATCCCGTTTTTCCCCATATTCCTGATATTTGAAAAACGTCTCCCCATCCATTGCAAGCGGTTTCACATCCGGAAAAATTTTCTCTTTTATATTCATAAATATACGGATTCCGCCATAATCTAAGTCACTGGTATGAAAATACTCTGCCCCCTGCTCTCCCAGACACTCCCTGAGATTTTTCAGGAAAAGCCTCTCTTTCGGTGAGAAAAAACCGTGCGAATAGACAAGCAGCGTTCCCTCTTCATATGACATTTCCATAAAATTGGCTTTATTTTCAACCGTTACAATTTTTCGAATCGTCTGCTCAGGCAATAGTTTTGCATATTTTAATGTCTCTGCATTTAAAATCGTACCATAGGCAAACAGGGCGGTATCAATTTTGTTTCCTGCAAGCTCAAACTGCAGCGGACCTTTGACAGAAAGTTCCTGATGGTATGTCTCAATCCCAATTTCCGATAATACTTCGTCATTTCCCATAACTTCTTCGTCAGCATCCACATCCGGGCAAAATTTTCTCGCATCCGAAATAATTTTATCCTGGACTGCTCTCTGAAATGATTTTGAATTTTTCAGGTATTTTTTACTGAATATCCGTCTTGAAACCGGTTCCTCTATCTCATTTAATCCGGCTAACGTGTTAAAATAAATTTCCTTTGTTTCTTCATCTTTGCATATTTTCGGAATTTTTTCACGTTCCAGGTCATTTTCCAGCTCCCCAATACATTGATCGATCCATGGTTTCCAGGTCTGCTGGCGCCCTCTTAATTTCTGTAACTCCTGACGAAGTTTCAAAAATGGTTCAAAATAGCGCTCATATTTTGGCACCCGCCCATCCATTTCATAAAATCTCGGAATATCAGACAAACGATATACGATCTGCTCTAGTTCACTTCCCCTTGTGTACCATCCACTTATCTTCTGCCCTTTTCCATCCTGTAACAGATGACGTGCCTGCAACTCTAAAACCTGCCTGTTCAGCTCTGTTTTTCCGATTTCATCATACAGCGCCTGAACGATTCTGATAGAACGTTTCCCATCATTTTGCCCCTGATTAGGATATTTTCTCCAATCAGTATCGCCATGTTCATAATCATCAAGGATCACCTGAACGATACTGGTTCTTGTCTCTTTTTCCTTCTCCTTCTTCAACCGCTCTTACTCCTCCTCCACAACCAATTGTGAAAAATCCTTTTTCTCAAACTCCTGAATCGAAATGCTCTTCTTATTCGGATTCGCATAAACGAATGTCTTATCTACATTTTCAATGTAATTCTGGATCTTATCGTTCGTTGCACTGATGATCGCCTGAAAACCAAGTCCGCGGATCAGTTCGATACAGCTCGCCACTTTCTCTGCATCCATCTTGGAAAATGCCTCATCTAAAACAACAAGACGGATTGTCGGACGTCTTGTCAGTCTTGCAGACAGATTGATATGGTATGCCTGCGCAAAACTTGCGAGTAGTGCAATGTAAAGCGGGTTCTGTCCCTCACCACCGGAATTTTTCTTGATCATCTTACTAAGACCAATGACAAGACGTTCGTCACCTTCCACGATCTGTTCCATCTCAAATGAAAGATACGTACGGTAATCTGCATACTTCACCATGTTCTGTTTTGCCTCATCAAGTTCCTGCTGCGTGGCATTTTCCGGCGGAATAAAGATATGGATCAGATCACTCATCAACATACCATATTTATTTTCATGCTCCATCGAAAACAGATTCATCTGATGCTCCATTGGCGATGCAAGTGAGGACGGATCGATATCTAAGTCCTCATCCATAAACATATCATAAAATGCGCCGTCGGCTCCCTTATTTCTCGTGATCTTAAACTGATAGCGGTCTTTACCAAAATTCAGGTTGCGGATGATACGGTTTAATTCTTCCCTGCGCACATAGGCTTCTTTGATAGCGCTGCGGATCTTGTATACAAAATCCTCCTTAAAATGCTCCACTGCTGCCTTTGCCTGCTCGGCTGCCTTTTTCTGGTATTCTTCCAGTTCATTGCAGGAAAGCTCTGACAGCAGGCTGTCATAATCGTCATTATTCTCTGCGCTCGCTGAGAAATCACGTTTTGGATGATTCTGAAGATAATTCATACGTACATCCACCAGTTTATTTTTCTGTACATCACACTGACCGGACACCTGTTCCATTTCTTCCTGTGTCGATGCTTTCAGGCTGTCATATTTTTTATTTTTCTGCCCGGCAATATAAACCTCAAATGCCTCTTCTTCCGCAGCGGAACCGCGAAGCTCTCTTTTTTTCGTAAGAAGTTCCTCATTTTTTGTAATGAAATCACTGCTGTCTTTTTCAATGGCATCTTCTTTTTTCCGGATCTGGTATTTTAAGTCATCGATCTTATCTTCCAGATCTTTTTGTTTTTTGTGAATCTCTTCTGCCTGTTTCTTTAAGATCTCAACCGTACCGGCACCGATCTCTGCCATTTTCTTTTCTGTTTTTGCCTTTTGTTTTTCCTTTTCTTTCTTCTCCGAAAGATCTGATATCAGGTTCTGGTATTCCTCAACCGTATCATTTAAAAATTCCTGGGCAAGAATATTTTTCGCCTCTGTCTCGCGCTCTCTGTATTCTGCTCTGTCCTGCTCTAATTTCTCCAGGCTGGCTGCAAGTTCCTTCTGGCGCTGTTTCTTACTCTTTTCACCAATATATACATGTTTCTTATAATTGTCCGGATTTAAACGGCGTAACTGATAACTCTGGTATAATAAACAGTCTGCCGTCACACCGATCTTGCACTGGCGCAGTTCGTCCACCGAAGTACACTTGATGACATTTCCGAGTAAGAAGTCCACAAATGCCCTCACATATGGCTCTTTTGCTTCTACTTCTTCTGCAAGCGCATTGTCTTTTACGCGCCAATCCTCCTGCATCAGTTTTTCCGTATCCACTAAAGATACACGGAAGAAACGCTTCTCGTCGAGTGTTTCGTATACTTCCATCGCCTGTTTGACATAGGCAGGCTCCACGATCAGCGCAAGTTTGTTCCAGGAAAGATAACCCTCGATCGCGTTACGCCATGTTTCATCTTTAATATCAATGAGATCTGCAAAAATACGGACCTGGATATTTTTTCCGGTCTGTTCAGAAAGTTTTCTTGCAATTTCGGATCTCGCAAGTTCTAACTCTCTCGGATATGCTTTTTTACCAAGTTTTAACTCTGTGAGTTCTTTCTCTAACACATCCGCTTCTTTATTCATGGAACGGATCTCCGAGGAAGCCTCCTGCCTGTCCTTTTCTGCCTCTTTCTGCACTTCGACCAGACTTCGTTTCAAACGTTCGATCTCCTCGCCGGTGATCGTGCCTTCTTTGAATTTCTCGATATCCCATAAGATCTGGTTCGAAACAATATCTAC
>SKED01001097.1_pt1 | contig 25651 bp, 20 predicted proteins | sample 4826651 | NCBI WGS metagenome assembly SKED01 (sample SAMN11008818, study PRJNA524170) | human gut metagenome | biome: Human fecal sample; material: Feces; isolation source: fecal sample from pouch patient p19 | host: Homo sapiens | place: Israel: Tel-Aviv | collected 2016-06-28 | reverse complement strand
AAAGTGGGTCAAAGAGGAACATAAAGCATCTACAAGCCGCGTAAATACAGGGTTTCCAATTAACACAGGGAAATTATCACCGATGATGCAGGAATACTGCAAGACAAAGGAAACCTACAAAGACTGTATTTTGTTCTACCGCCTGGGCGATTTTTATGAGATGTTTTTTGAGGATGCGCTGCTGGTGTCCAAGGAGCTGGAGCTGACACTGACCGGTAAGGACTGCGGGCTTGAGGAGCGTGCGCCGATGTGTGGGATTCCGTTTCATGCTGCGGAGACTTATATCAAGCGTCTGATCGAGAAGGGGCATAAGGTGGCAATCTGTGAGCAGGTGGAGGATCCGAAGAAAGCCAAAGGTCTGGTAAAGCGTGAAGTTATCCGTGTTGTCACACCTGGAACGACTTTGGATGCGACTTCTCTGGATGAGTCCAAGAATAACTATCTGATGTCCATTGTATCAATGGAGGATCATTTTGGCTGCGCCATCGCAGATATTACAACCGGTGACTGTTTTCTGACAGAAGTAGACAAGCCTCAGAAACTTCTGGATGAGATCAACAAATTCGTCCCTGCGGAAATCATCTGCAATGACGCTTTTTTTATGAGCGGAATTGATACAGAAGATCTGAAAGACCGCCTTCGTATCTGTATTTTCCCGCTGGATAACTGGTATTTTGATGATAGTCTGTGCAAGCGCACACTGAGAGAACACTTCCATGTAAATACACTGGAAGGACTTGGTATCCAGGATTATGACAGCGGCGTGATCGCAGCAGGAGCGCTTTTTCAGTATCTGAATGAGACACAGAAGACAGCCTTATCTCATATGGCATCGATCCGTCCGTATTCCGCGGATAAATTTATGCTGATCGACAGTTCCAGCCGCAGAAACCTGGAACTGGTAGAGACACTTCGTGAGAAACAGAAACGAGGATCTCTTCTCTGGGTACTTGATAAGACAAAGACCGCAATGGGAGCCAGAACGTTACGAGGATATGTAGAGCAGCCGCTGATCGATGCATCTGAGATCCGTGCCCGTCTGGAGGCAGTGGAAGAACTGACCCAGAGGCCGATGCTGCGCGATGAGATCCGTGAATACCTCAATCCGATCTACGATCTGGAGAGATTGATCAGCCGCATCAGTTATCAGTCCGCAAACCCGAGAGATATGGTGGCGTTTGCTTCTTCACTGGCAATGATCCCGTATATCCGCCAGGTCCTTCAGGAATTTGAGGCTCCGGTCCTTAAGAAAATCTATGAAGATATGGACCCGCTTGAGGATGTCACAGATCTGATCAAACGCGCGATCGTGGATGAACCGCCGCTCGCACAGAAAGACGGAGGCATCATCAGGGAAGGTTATCATGCAGATGTCGACAAATACCGCCGTTCCAGGACCGACGGCAAGAAATGGCTTGCAGAGCTGGAAGCCCGCGAAAAGGAACGTACCGGGATTAAGACACTCAAGATCAAATACAGCCGTGTGTTTGGATATGCCCTTGAGGTAACGAATTCATTCAAAGACCAGGTTCCGGATAATTATGTCCGCAAGCAGACACTGACCAATGCCGAGCGCTATATCACACAGGAACTCAAAGAACTCGAAGATCTGATCCTCGGCGCGGAGGACCGCCTGTATGCGCTGGAATATGAACTGTTTGCAGATGTCAGGGATAAAGTCGGACAGGAGGTTGTCCGTATCCAGCGGACAGCGAAGGCAGTTGCAGCGCTCGATGTTTTTGCCTCTCTTGCCCTTGTTGCTGAGAAAAATAACTTTGTCAAACCGAAGATTAACGAGAGCGGCGTCCTGGATATCAAGGGCGGCCGTCATCCGGTCGTAGAGCAGATGATCGAAAACGATATGTTTATCTCCAATGATACATATCTGGACAATCAGAAAAAACGTGTCTCCATCATCACCGGACCGAATATGGCAGGTAAATCTACCTATATGCGTCAGACGGCCCTCATCGTTCTTATGGCACAGATCGGAAGCTTTGTTCCGGCAGAGAAGGCAAACATCGGAATCGTGGATCGTATCTTTACGAGAGTCGGTGCATCTGATGACCTGGCAAGCGGACAGAGTACTTTTATGGTGGAGATGACAGAGGTTGCCAATATTCTTCGAAATGCGACTTCCAGAAGTCTTTTGATATTGGATGAGATCGGACGTGGAACAAGTACCTTTGACGGACTGGCGATCGCATGGGCGGTGATCGAGCATATCAGCAACACCAAGCTCTGTGGAGCCAAGACACTTTTTGCAACACATTATCATGAGCTGACCGAACTGGAAGGCAAGATCCCGGGAGTCAATAACTACTGTATCGCTGTCAAGGAAAAAGGCGATGACATTGTATTTTTACGTAAGATAGTCAAGGGCGGCGCGGATAAGAGCTATGGTATCCAGGTAGCGAAGCTTGCCGGTGTGCCGGATTCTGTCATCAACCGTGCAAAAGAACTCGTCGAAGAACTCAGCGATGCGGATATCACGGCAGCAGTCAAGGACCTGACCGCACCGAAGAAAAAACAGAAGATCGTCTATGACCAGGTAGATATGGCACAGATGTCACTTTTTGATACCGTGCAGGATAATGATATCGTAGAGGAGATCAAAAACCTGGACATGACGAATCTGACACCGATGGAAGCTATGAATATTTTATATAATTTACAGAACAAGATCAAAAACCGCTGGTAAAAAGGATCTTTGTTTATCCGGAATGGGGAGGTAACTTTGAGAAAAATTGCAGTCTTAGATCAGAATACAATCGACAAGATCGCAGCAGGTGAGGTGGTGGAACGCCCGTCCTCTGTGGTGAAGGAGCTGGTAGAAAATGCAATTGATGCCGGTGCGACAGCCGTTACAGTAGAGATCACTGACGGCGGCAAAAAGCTGATCCGCATCACCGACAACGGATCTGGTATGGAAGAAGACCAGATCCCGCTGGCTTTTCTCCGTCATGCGACCAGCAAGATTGAGAAAGTTGAGGATCTGGAGCACATTGCTTCCCTTGGTTTCCGAGGAGAGGCTCTTTCCAGTATCGCGGCAGTTTCACAGGTGGAACTGATCACCAAGACTCCGTCTGCCATCAGTGGAAACCGTTATGTGATCGAAGGCGGCGTGGAGCATTCGCTGGAAGAACTTGGTGCACCGGAGGGTACGACATTTCTTGTACGGAATCTGTTTTATAATACCCCTGCCCGCAGTAAATTCCTGAAATCAGATACAACAGAGGCGAATTATATCCATACCCTGATGGAACAGCTTGCACTTTCTCATCCGGAGATCTCTTTTAAATACATCCAGAATAAACAGGTCAAGCTGCATACTTCCGGCAACTACAGTGTCAAAGATGTGATCTACAGTGTGTATGGCAGGGATATCGCCAAAGCGCTTCTCGAAGTCGAGCAGGAGAATTCGTTCATGAAGATCTCCGGCTTTGTCGGAAAACCGGAGATCGCGAGGGGAAACCGTTCTTTTGAGAATTATTACATCAATGGTCGTTATGTCAAGAACAATATCATCACCAAAGCCATTGAGAACGCGTACAAAGGCTTTCTGATGCAGCATAAATTCCCGTTCGTTTCTCTGCGTATGGAGATGGAGGGGAATGATCTGGATGTCAATGTCCATCCAGCCAAGAGGGAAGTACGTTTTGCGAGGGAACAGGAAGTTTACGATGCGATCTATGATACGGTGCGAAATGCCCTGACCAGACGCGAGATGATACCGAAGGTCACACTTGGTCAGGAAGAAACTTCCAGGAAAGAAAATGTGGTCAAGTCTTCTGCGGTACCGGAGCCGTTCGAGCAGAAACGCCGGGAGCAGATCTACGGTACACCGATATCCAGACCGCAGCCGGTGCGAGAAAATCCGGCAGCTTATTCGACGATGCACCCGGCAAAAACGGAGGGGATTTTATCAGAAAAAAATCCGTCCCCGGCACTGACACCTTCTGAGGAGAATCTGTTTGCAGGAACACTCAGGAAGAATCAGGAGCTGGATGAGGTGAAGAAGAAAGTCGAGTTGGAGCAGCAGGCAAAAATGGCAGAAACACTATCGAAAAAAACAGCACCAGCCACGACGACCATACCGCAGGCGCAGGAGACACCAGCAATCGTAAAATCAGAAGAATTACAAATACAGGAACTTCCGGTAACAGAAAAATCATCAGACGCTACGAAACCCGTACCGTCAATAGAATCAGAAGCGCAGACAGAACAGACAAGCACAGAGACACCATCTGCTCTAGCAGAACCATCTCCCGCACCACAAAAAGAGCCAGCCCCCAAACAGCTGGAACTCTTCGAAGAAAAGCTCCTTGCTCCGGAATCCCGAAACAGGATTCGGATGATCGGTCAGGTATTTGATACCTACTGGCTGGCAGAATTTGACGATAATTTCTACATCATCGACCAGCATGCAGCCCACGAAAAAGTCTACTATGAACGCCTGGTAAAGAAATTCCGTGAGAATTCCATAGATTCCCAGTACCTGACACCGCCGCTGATCGTTTCCCTTAATATGCAGGAAGAGGAAATCTTAAACGCAAACAAAGATTACTTTGAACAGTTTGGTTTTGAGATTGAGCATTTCGGCGGTCGTGAATACTGCATCAGTGCTGTGCCATCCAATCTTTATGGTCTTACCGAAGAAGAACTTTTCCTTGAGATGCTGGATCATCTGGACAGCGACAACAGCAAAGATGCACTGGATATTTTTGCATCCAGGCTCGCCACGATGGCGTGCAAGGCGGCAGTCAAGGGAAACAACCGCCTTTCGATGGAGGAAGCTGAGAAGCTTTTGGATGAACTTATGACACTTGAAAATCCATACCACTGCCCGCATGGAAGGCCAACCATCATTTCCATGACAAAGACAGAGATGGAGAAAAAATTCAAACGAATCGTATAGGAGTATGTTATGAAAAAGCCATTGATCGTGCTGACAGGTCCTACCGCAGTAGGAAAAACAAGCCTCTCCATCTCCCTTGCAAAAGCAGTGAACGGAGAGATCATCTCGGCAGATTCCATGCAGGTCTATAAAGGAATGGATATCGGCTCTGCAAAGATCCGTAAGGAGGAGATGCAGGGCGTTACGCATTACCTTGTAGATATCCTGGAACCGGAAGAAGAATTTCATATCGTAAAATTTCAGGAACTGGCAAAAGCCGCCCTGGAAGAGATCTATGCCAAAGGCAAGATCCCGATCCTGGTAGGCGGCACCGGATTTTACATTCAGGCAGTGACCAGAGACATTGATTTCACACAGGCAGAACAGGAAACTTCTTACCGGGAGGAACTGGAGCAGTTTGCAAAAGAAAAAGGAGCTGAGTATCTCCACGAGAAACTTCGCGAAGTAGATTCCAAAAGCGCAGAGAACATCCACGCAAACAATGTCAAACGTGTGATCCGCGCGCTGGAATTTTATCATCAGAACGGCACCCCGATCTCAGAACATAATGAAGAACAGAAACAGCAGACGTCACCATATAATCTGGTATATTTTGTCCTGACCGCACCGAGGGAGATCCTGTATGAGAGGATCGACAGGCGTGTGGATCAGATGATGGAGGAGGGACTTCTCGAAGAAGTAAAATCTCTGAGAGAACGCGGATGCCACCGTGGAATGGTCTCCATGCAGGGGCTTGGCTACAAAGAGATCCTTGCCTATCTGGAAGGAGAATATCCTCTTGAAGAAGCAGTGCGTATCCTCAAAAGAGATACGAGACATTTTGCAAAACGCCAGCTCACCTGGTTTCGGAGAGAACAGGATGTGATCTGGGTGGACAAAGAACAGTTCCACTGGAACGAAGCGGAAATCTTGGAATACATGATGAGCGTCCTGAAAGAACAGGACCTTCTTGGATAAACGACGAATACAGAAAGGAATGATAAGAAACCATGAAAGAAATGTATGAACAGCTTGGTATCTCCTCAGAAGTATATGACTTTGGAGTGCAGATCGAGGCATCTTTAAAAGAACGTTTTCAGAAATTTGATGAAGTCGCAGAGTACAATCAGATGAAAGTACTCCTCGCAATGCAGAAAAACAAAGTAAATGCAGACTGTTTCCAGTCTTCCTCAGGATACGGATACGATGATTTCGGCCGTGATACACTGGAAAAAGTATATGCAGATACCTTCCATACAGAGGCCTGCCTGATCCGTTCCCAGATCACCTGCGGAACACATGCACTTGCGATCGCCCTGTTTGGAAATCTCCGTCCGGGAGATGAACTTCTGGCTCCTGCCGGCAAGCCATACGATACTCTGGAAGAAGTCATCGGCATCCGTCCGTCCAGAGGCTCTCTTGCAGAATATGGCGTTACTTACAGACAGGTAGACCTCAAAGAAGACGGAACGTTTGATTACGATGCGATCCGTGCAGCCATCAACGAAAAGACACGCCTGGTAGAGATCCAGCGTTCCAAAGGATATCAGACAAGACCATCTTACTCTGTAAAGCAGATCGGCGAACTGATCGCATTTGTAAAGAGCATCAAACCGGATGTGATCTGTATGGTAGATAACTGCTACGGAGAATTCGTAGACACGATCGAGCCGAGTGATGTCGGAGCAGACATGATCGTCGGTTCCCTGATCAAGAACCCGGGCGGCGGTCTGGCACCGATCGGTGGTTACATCGCAGGAACAAAAGAATGCGTAGAAAACGCTGCTACCCGTATGACCTGTCCGGGACTTGGAATGGAAGTCGGTGCGTCTCTCGGTGTAAACCGTTCTTTCTATCAGGGATTTTTCCTTGCACCGATGGTGACAAAGGGTGCACTCAAAGGAGCAGTTTTTGCAGCAAATATCTATGAGAAGCTTGGTTTCCCGGTCGTACCGAACGGAAGTGAACCGCGTCAGGATATCATCCAGGCGGTAACTCTTGGCACACCGGAAGGTCTGATCGCATTCTGCAAGGGCATCCAGGCAGCAGCACCGGTTGACAGCTATGTAGACCCGGAACCATGGGATATGCCGGGATATGACAGCCAGGTGATCATGGCAGCAGGTGCCTTTGTACAGGGATCTTCGATCGAGCTTTCAGCAGATGGTCCGGTAAAACCACCGTATGCCGTTTATTTCCAAGGTGGACTTACCTGGGAACATGCAAAACTTGGTGTCCTGATGTCTCTCCAGAAACTGGTAGAGAAGAATCTGGTCACTCTCCCATCAAAATAAGGAGTCGTTATGGATAAAAAACCACAGGTGATCGTTGTCGGCGGCGGAGCTGCCGGACTGACTGCCGGAATCATGGCTGCCAGAAACGGAGCAGCCGTCACGATTCTCGAACAGAATGAGAAACCGGGCCGTAAGATCTGCGTGACAGGAAACGGCCGCTGCAATCTGACCAATCAGGAGATGTCCTGGGAAAAGTTCCACGGACAAAACCCGGCATTTGTCAGGGACATTCTGTCTCAGTTTTCGCTGGAAGATACTTTGAAATTTTTTGACGAACTGGGAATTGTTGTGACAGACAAAAAAGGCTGGCTTTATCCAAGAGGCGGCCAGGCGAAATATATTCCGGAGCTTTTGCTTCTTAAGGCACGCTCCCTTAAAGTCAAGATCAAAACAAGAGAAAAGGTCCAGAAGATCTACAGAGAACAGGATCTCTGGAAAGTCCAGACAGAAGGGTGGACCTATGAGGGGGCTGCAGTCATTCTCGCGAATGGCTCCAAAGCTTCTTCCGTACAGGGTGCAGATGGAAGCGGATATGTACTTGCCAGGGAACTCGGACATCATATCCTCAAACCGCTTCCTGCGCTGACAGGGCTCAAGGTAAAAGGCAATTTCTTCTCCGCATGGGCAGGTGTGCGCACCGACTGCAAAGTCACTCTGTGGATCGATGGAACGGAAACTGCCAGCGAGACAGGGGAGATCCAGCTGACGGATTATGGGATTTCCGGAATACCGGTCTTTCAGATCAGTGGAATGGCAGCCAGAGCCCTGGAAGAGAAACGCAAAGTATCCGTTACACTGAACTTTTTCCCAGAATATACAGAGAAGAACATTCAAGAACTTCTCACAAAAAGGGAAAAAGAATATCCGGAACTTTCCAGGACAGAACGCCTGCTGGGGCTTTTGCCGGATAAACTGATCAAGGTTATCCTGAAACAGAAAGATCCATACAGAGCAGTGACTGCTTTTCCTCTTGAGCTCAAAGGAACCAGCGGATTTGAACAGGCACAGGTCTGCACAGGCGGTGTAGATACCGGTGAAGTAGCTCCGGAGACTTTGGAATCCCGGCTCCATAAAGGGCTGTATTTTGCAGGGGAACTTCTCGACATCGACGGTCCCTGCGGCGGCTATAATCTACAGTGGGCATGGTCGAGCGGAGCAGTGGCAGGCATTCATGCGGCAAAGGAGATAAGATGATAAGGATCACACAGTTAAAACTTCCTATAAACCATACAAAAGAACAGCTGGAAAAGAAGATCGCCCGGACGCTGAAATGTCAGGAGGGCAGCTTCACATACGAGATCATAAGACAGTCCCTGGACGCCAGACACAAGGACGACAAAAAATTCGCCTACACCGTAGATGTCATGGTGCCAAAGGAAAAACAGATTCTGAAAAAAGTTCACAGTAACAATATTATGTCAACAGAAAAGAAAAGATATCATTTCCCGAAACCAGGAAGTACGGAGCTGATTCATCCACCTGTCATCGTCGGAAGCGGACCGGCAGGACTTTTCTGTGCGTGGTATCTGGCAAGGGTAGGATACTGCCCGCTTGTCCTCGAACGGGGAGAAATGGCGTCCAAACGAAAAGAAACGGTAGATCATTTCTGGAAAAACGGTGTTCTCAACCCGGATTCTAATGTGCAGTTCGGCGAGGGCGGAGCAGGAACTTTTTCTGATGGAAAGCTGAACACTCTGGTCAAGGATCCAAACGGACGTAACCATGAAGTCCTGGAACGATTTGTAAAAGCCGGAGCCCCGAAGGAGATCGTCTATCAGCAGAAACCACATCTCGGAACCGATGTACTGATCGGGATCGTAGAAACACTTCGCCATCAGATCGAGGCAATGGGTGGAAGTTTCCGCTTTGAAACGACAATGACGGACCTGATCCTTAAGGATGGCAGACTGGAAGCCGTTGAGGTCAACCACGGAGAAAAGATCCCGGCAGAGGTCTGCGTGCTGGCTCTCGGCCACAGCGCACGGGATACTTTTGAGATGCTGAACCGCCGCGGCGTTTATATGGAACCGAAGTCGTTTGCTGTCGGACTACGTGTGGAGCACCCACAGAGCATGATCAACAAAGACCTCTATGGTGAGGAAGAAAATGAGATCCTGGGGGCGGCGAGCTACAAGGTGACACATACCTGCGAGAATGGCCGTGGCGTGTATTCTTTCTGTATGTGTCCGGGAGGTTATGTCGTAAATGCTTCCTCGGAGCCGGGACGACTTGCCGTTAATGGCATGAGCTATCAGGCGCGTGACAGCAAAAATGCAAACAGTGCCCTGATCGTCACCGTAAACCCAAAAGATTTCCCGGATGAGACACCACTTGGCGGGATCGCATTCCAGAGAGAACTCGAACGAAAAGCGTGGGAACTCGGCGAAGGAAGGATCCCGGTTCAGCTTTTTGGAGATTTCAGGAAAGATCAGGCAAGTACAGAATTAGGGGAAGTCGTTCCTCAGATGAGGGGCGGATTTGTACTTTCCAATGTGCGTTCCATTCTTCCAAAGGCAATCGGGGATTCCATCGAGGAAGGCGTTCTTGCATTCGGTAAGAAACTTCATGGCTTTGACCGTGAAGATGCGCTCTTAAGTGGAATTGAGAGCCGGACTTCTTCTCCTGTAAGGATCACAAGGAGTAAAGAAGGACTCTCTAATATAGAAGGAATCTATCCATGCGGAGAGGGCGCAGGATATGCCGGAGGCATCACTTCTGCTGCGATGGATGGGATCAAGGCGGCAGAGTTCATTTGTGAAAAATTTAGAAATTTCTAGGAGGGAGTGTACATCTCCCTCTTTTTATGCTAAAATGAGTTTTGATTCTTCGGGGGCCTGAACTTATTTAGAGAGCGCAGGTAAGATATATGAATCAAACCATCAAAGATATACCGGAATCCGAACGTCCTTATGAGAAATGCATGCGGGACGGGGAGAGTACACTCAGTGACAGTGAACTTCTGGCAGTGATCCTCCGGTCCGGGACCAGAGGGAAGAATTCGCTGAACCTCGCAAATGAGATCCTGAACCATATGGAACATTCTTCATATCCCGGTCTTTTGGGAATCCTTCACAGTTCCCTTTCAGACCTTAAGAAGATACATGGGATTGGCACTGTCAAGGCGGTGCAGCTTAAATGCATTGGAGAATTGTCAAAGCGAATCTCATGTGCGGCAGCCAGACCAAACTTGAGTTTTCAGAATCCGGATTCGATTGCAGCCTATTATATGGAGCAGCTTCGTCATCAGGAACAGGAAATAATGATCTGTATGATGCTGGATAACCAGAACCATTTACTGAATGATACGATTCTCTCCAAGGGAACAGTCAATGCAACACTGATCACTCCAAGGGAAGTATATCTGGAAGCACTTCGCTATCATGCGGTCAGTCTGATTCTGGTACATAATCACCCGGGTGGCAATCCGGTTCCAAGCCAATGTGACCGCGAAGTCACAGAACGGATTTTCCGGGCAGGAGAGATGCTTGGGATTGGTCTTCTGGATCATATCATTATCGGTGATCACAGGTATGTAAGCTTCAGGGAAGAAGGAATACTCGGAGAATACCTGGAATGAAGGGATTGTTTTATGCTTTTAAGAAAAACATACGGAATAGATCTGGGAAGCAGCACGATTAAAGTCTATTCCTTTTTAAAAAACAAGAGTTACATGGAAAAAAACATGGTAGCATCCAGAGAACGCAGAATCATTGCAGTGGGAAATGAAGCCTATGAGATGTTTGAAAAATCTCCGGTAGACATTGCCGTGAATTCTCCGATGACATTTGGTATGATTGCAAATCTGGAACTCCAGGAGATCGCATTATACAGTATGATGAAAAAAATCGATAAATTTCTGGGAGTTGGATCCGATATGTTTTTTTCAGTTCCACTGGATATGACTGCGATTGAGAAGAGGGCGTATTATTATGTGGCAAATGGACACTGGCTTCATCAGAACCGGGTTTACATGGTAGAAGCTCCGATCGCGGATGCACTTGCAATGGGAGTCCGGATGGAGAAAAATGAAGGCAGTATGGTTGTCAATATTGGTGCACAGAGCACACAGTTTTCTATTCTGACAGACGGAAACATTATCATTTCCAAGAAAGTTCCGATCGGCGGCAGACAGATGAATGAAGCAATCTGTGCAGAGATCCGCAAGCGTTACAACCTGCAGATCGGTACGCGGACCGGGAAACGGCTCAAGATTGCGATGGGCCGTCTGAACGATCAGCGGAAGGAGGCACGCAAGGTAGTTGGAATTGACAGCATCTCCGGTCTTCCACGGGAAGAAGTTATTTCCGGATATGTGGTAAATGCCGGGATTATGGACTGTGTGAATGAGATTGCAGCAGAAATGAAGACGTTTCTGGAGCGAATTCCACCGCAGATTGCCTACCACATTGCCAGAGAGGGGATTTATCTCACCGGAGGAAGTACGCGAATTCCATATATTGATAATTATCTTGCGAGCTATACAGGATTTTCCTTTAACTTATCGCCTTTCTACGAAAAGGCGACAATCTGCGGTCTGGAGAAGATCATCCGTGACCGTGACCTGATGAAATGGGCACAGCCCGTTAAACAACGTAAATTATAATTTTTTAGGGGTATGATACATGAGAAACCTGAAAAAGAAATTTCAATTTCGTATACATTTAAAGAGTAAACATCTGCTGGTGATCATGACATTTTTCTGTGGAAGTGCTGTGGTATCGACACTGGCTTCCGGTGTTACATCGGAGCCGCTGGCAGAGGCAGCAGGAATGATCGTAGTTCCATTTGAAAAAAGTATCAATGGGATCGGAAGCTGGATCGGTGAGATCAACCAGACATTTCAGGATAAGCAGGATCTGATCGATAAGAACCAGGAACTGCAGGATGCTGTTGATACACTTACAGAACAGAATAATATCCTGATCCAGAATCAGTCAGAACTTTCCAGACTTCAGGAACTTTACAATCTGGATGAGGAATATTCCTCATATCCTAAGGTTGCTGCCAGAATCATTTCCAAGGACCCTGGAAACTGGTACGATACCTTTATGATCAATCGCGGAAGTAATGATGGTATCCGTGTGGATAATAATGTGATCGCTGGTAAGGGGCTTGTAGGAATTGTTACAGAAGTAGGACCAAACTGGGCTACCGTCCGTGCGATCATTGATGACAGCAGTAATGTAAGTGCAATGACCGTAGGCACAGATGACACCTGTGTGGTAGAAGGAGAACTTGAACTGATTGATGAGGGGAAACTTCGTTTTTCACAGCTTTATGACAAGGATAATAAAGTTACGGTAGGCGAGAGAGTTGTTACTTCCAATATCAGTGACAAATATGTAGAGGGACTGTTTATCGGTTACGTCAGCGAGATTGAACTGGATACCAACAATCTGACAAAGACCGGTACAATTGTAACACCGGTGGATTTTCAGCATCTTAAGGATGTCTTTGTTATCACGGTAAACAAGCTGGATGCAGTTGATAACAGTGGAGCAGCGGATACTTCTTCTGATGCAGATACCGACCAGGAGGGAGCAGAATAATGAAAAGTAAAATCGTTCTGTTTTTTACGATCATTTTGTCTTTCCTTTTGCAGTCAACACTTCTCCAGAAAATCGCCATTGGCTCGATTACTCCGAATCTTCTGTTGATTCTATGTGTTTCCATGGGGCTGATGCGGGGACGTAAGAGTGGCCTGTGGACGGGATTTTTCAGCGGACTGCTTGTAGACCTGTTTTATGGATCTGTATTTGGATTTTATGCGCTGATTTATATGTATGCGGGATTTTTCAGTGGTTATGCATTCCGTATTTATTATGATGATGATATCAAAGTTCCAATGGCTCTCACTGCAATCATGGATCTGTTCTATAATCTGGCAGTGTATGGACTTCAGTTTTTCCTGAGAGGAAGGCTTGGACTTTTTACATATCTGTACAGGATCATTATTCCGGAAATTTTTTATACAGTGTTTCTGACAATGATCGTTTATAAGTTTTTTTATTATATTAATCATCGCTTCATGAGTGCGACCAGGAAAGAAAGGGAATCTATTTGGGTACTAAAATAAAAAAAATATTCAAAAAAATTCAACTGAAACGAACCTCTGTGCTTTTGCTGGTGTTTATTCTTTTGTCTTTTGTTCTGATACGCCAGCTTTATGAGCTGCAGATCATTCAGGGCGAGGACTATATTGATGAATTCCAGACAAGGACCACCAAGACACGTGTCCTCAAAAGTACCAGAGGTAATATTTATGACAGAAACAATAAACTGATTGCTTCCAATATTTTGTCATATTCTCTGACATTTGAGGATAATGGAAGTTATGATACGACCCGCCAGAAAAACCTGACATTAAATGGTACTGCTTATAAGGTTTTGCAGATCCTTGCTGAGAATGGAGACAGTCTTTCAAATACATTTCATATTAAACTGGATAACAGTGGAAATTATGTGTTTGATATTGATCCTGGATTTACCCTGAATCGATTTAAGGCAGATATTTACGGTCATGCGCTCATTGATGACCTGACCAAAGACGAGGCAGCTGCCAGTGCTGCTGACATGATGGATTATCTTAGTGGTAACAAGGGATTTTCTATCGTCCTTTATGGCGATGAAGCCTATACAGATGCAGAGTTGAAACAGTACGGTCTTCCACAGGAACTTACCAGGCAGGAAGTTCTGGATATTGCAATCATGCGCTATGAACTGAGCACAAACAGTTTCCAGAAATATATGGCGGTTACGATCGCGACAAATGTCAGCGAGAGCACCGTTGCAGCAATCAAGGAAAATCAGAATGAACTTCAGGGAATTGATGTTCTGGAGGATTCCAGCCGCCAGTATGTAGAGGATGAGAGTATGGGACCTCTGCTGGGCTATACTGGTAAGGCATCTTCTGATGAACTTGCAGATCTTAAGAAACAGGATCCGAAATACTCTAATGATGCCGTCATCGGTAAAGCGGGAATTGAACAGTATATGGAAATGGATCTTCAGGGAACGGATGGACAGGAGACGGTTACGGTTGATAACCTTGGTAAAGTCCTCAAAATTGACAGTGGCACAACAATAGAGCCACAGGCTGGAAATGATGTTTATCTCTCTGTAGATTCAGACTGGCAGGCGGCAATTTATCAGATCCTCAAACAGAGGGTTGCCGGTATTCTTCTGAACAAGATCGAGGCAGTTAAGGAGTTTGACTATGAAGCTGAACAGGATGCAAGTAGGATCGTTGTTCCGATCTATGATGTATACAATGCACTGATATCCAACAGTGTGATTGATATTGATAAGTTCAGTAATCAGAATGCTTCCGATACAGAAAAAAATTTATATGCCAAATTTCAACAAAAGCAGCAGGAAGTTTTTGATACAATAACTAACAGGTTGACAATGGACAATCCGCCTGCATATAAGGATGAATCGAAGGAATTTCAGGAATACCTTTCTTATATTTGTGATACCATTCTCAGAGATACACTGGGAGTCATAAAGAAGGATTCCGTAGATACTTCGGATGCGACATACCAGGCATGGACAACAGATCAGAGTATCAGTCTCAAGGATTATCTGAACTATGCCGCAAGCCAGAACTGGATCGATATTTCTGTTATTTCACCAGATGGGGAATATCTGGATTCCAATGAAGTTTATAAGGCACTTACGGATTATATTACAGATTATCTGAAGACAGACACTGGTTTTTCGAAGCTTTTGTACAAGTACATGCTTATGAATGACCAGATTTCCGGACAGGATATCTGCCTGGTACTTTACGAGCAGGGCGTTCTTTCCAAGGATGACTCAAGTTATGAAAGCCTTGCCTCCGGTCAGATGTCTGCTTATGATTTTATGATCAATAAGATTGCCAATCTGGAGATCGAACCGGCACAGCTTGCACTTGCACCGTGTTCTGCATCAGCAGTCATTACAGATGTAAATACCGGAAAAGTTCTTGCATGCGTTTCTTACCCTGGATATGATAATAACAAACTCAGCAATAATATGGATACCAGCTATTATTCAAAACTTGCATTGGATCAATCCAGCCCGTTCTTTAACAAGGCAACGCAGCAGACAACAGCACCTGGTTCTACATTGAAGCTTCTGTCTACGATTACAGGAATGATGGAGGGCATTATTGATGATGGAACTTATTATGAGTGTACAGGTAAATTTGATCTGGTAACACCGGCAATTTACTGCTGGAACCGACAGGGGCATGGATCTCTTGAGATTCGTGGTGCGATTGAGCAGTCCTGCAACTACTTTTTCAATATGATCGGTTTCCTTGCAGGAAAGAATGCAGATGGAGATTTTTCGGAAACATTGAGTCTTTCGAAACTGCAGCAGTATGCATCCGAGATTGGTCTGGATGAAAAAACAGGCATTGAGATTTCAGAAGCATCTCCACATGTTTCTGACAGTAAGGCAGTTCCGTCTTATATTGGACAGGGTAATCATCTGTTCAGTACCAGTCAGCTTGCACGATATGCGACGGCACTGGCAACTTCCGGAACAGTTTATGACCTTTCCCTTCTGGATAAGGTTACAGATTCTCAGGGAAAAATCCTTACAGAATATGCTCCGTCTGTCAAAAATCAGATGACGGATGTTCCGAGCAGCGTATGGGATGATATTCATGATGGTATGCGCAGGGTTGTTGAAACACATGAACAGTTCAATGGACTTGGAGTAACTCTTTCTGGTAAGACAGGTACTGCCGAGCTGGATATTTACCATCCGAACCATGGTCTGTTTATCGGTTATACGACTTCAGCATCAACAGGTGCTCCAGAATATGCGCTTGCTGTCCGAATTGCAAATGGTTACAGTTCAGGAAATGCCTGTTTGACCGCAAATGATATCTTACAGTACATTTATGATCTGGCAGATGAAGATACAATTCTGACGGGCTATGCCTCCAGCGATACCAGCAATACTTCAAATGATTAACAGACACAGGGCATCTGCCCTGTGTCTGAGATCACAGAAGAAAATACCAGAAGTCTGGAACATATCTTTGAGGAGGATACAGAAACATGGGCGAAGTGATAGTAATTACATCCGGTAAGGGTGGCGTAGGCAAGACAACGACAGCTGCCAATATTGGCACAGGTCTGGCAATGCTGGACAAGCGGACAGTTGTTGTCGATACAGATATCGGTCTTCGGAACCTGGATGTGATCCTGGGACTTGAGAACCGTATCGTGTATAATCTTGTGGATGTCATTAATGGAAACTGCCGTCTGAAGCAGGCACTGATCAAGGACAAGAGACATCCGGAACTGTTTCTTCTGCCATCTGCGCAGACGAAGGACAAGTCGGCAGTGTCACCGGAGCAGATGATCAAGCTGACAGAGGAACTCAGGGAAGAGTTTGATTTTGTTCTTCTTGACTGTCCGGCCGGCATTGAGCAGGGATTTCGAAATGCGATCGCCGGGGCAGATAAGGCACTTGTCGTAACAACACCGGAGGTATCTGCAATCCGTGATGCAGACCGTATCATTGGACTTCTTGAAGCGGAAGATATCAGGGATATCCATCTGATCATTAACAGGCTTCGACCCGATATGATCGCACGTGGAGATATGATGTCCGTAGAGGATGTGATCGAGATCCTTGCCGTGGATCTGATCGGTACGATCCTTGATGATGAGCAGATCGTGATCGCAGCCAATCAGGGAGAACCGCTTTCGGGAAGGAATTCTCAGGCAGAGGAGGAATACCGCAATATCTGCCGGAGGCTTCTTGGTGAGGAGGTTCCTTTTGCAGAACTCAGATCAAAAAAAGGAATGTTTCAGCGAATTGGAGATTTTTTCCGTAAATGATCCATAAGCAGAAGGAGGGGATTTGTATGAAAGCATTTCCGCAATTCAGGAACCGCTCCGCTGATTATGCAAGGAACCGGATGAAGCTCCTTCTGGTTTCAGAGCGGATCGACTGTTCTCCGCAGATGATGAAATTGCTGAAAGATGATATGATCCGCACAGTAAAAAAATACGTATCCATAGATGAAGATGGCGTTGTATTCCGGATCAGCCAGGAACCGCCGGTTCTTCATGCGGATATTCCGGTATATAAGAAAAGGGAATAAGATACAAAATGATTAAACAGTATAAGTTACGATTTTATAATTTCAGACTGGTGATCTTTCTTCTTGCGATCAGTGTGATCGGAATCATTCTGGTTGGAAGTGCCAGAGATGACCTGCGGAGTAAGCAGATGATCGGTGTTATCATGGGACTGATCTTCATGGTGATTCTTTCACTGATTGATTATTCCTGGATATCCAATTTCCAGTGGATCATGTATGGCGCGAACATCGCCCTTCTTCTGATCGTTCGTCTGTTTGGTGATTCTGCAAACGGTGCAGCGCGCTGGATTGATTTTGGATTTATTCGTTTCCAGCCGACAGAGTTGTCAAAGATCATCATTATATTGTTTTTTGCCAGGTTTTTTATGGATCACGAAGAAGATCTGAATACGCCGAAAACACTGGCGAAATCCGTTTTATTGCTGGCTGTTCCACTGCTTTTGATCTATGAGCAGCCGGACCTTAAGAATACGCTTATGATGTTGGCTGTGTTCTGCATCCTGATCTATATTGCAGGACTTAGTTACAAGGTCATAGGCGGAACATTCCTGATCCTGATCCCGTTGATCATCATCTTTCTTTTTATTGTTGTTCAGCCAGATCAGAAACTGATCAAGGACTATCAGAGAAATCGAATCATGTCATTCCTTTATCCTGAAAATGATGAGTACAGTGATGATATTCAGCAGCAGAATAACTCCAAGACAGCGATCGCATCAGGAGAACTGATTGGTAAGAAACTGTCCGGAAACGATGAAGTTGCTTCTGTAAATGAAGGAAACTTTGTATCTGAGAACCAGACAGACTTTATTTTTGCAGTTGCAGGCGAAGAATATGGTTTCCTTGGCTGCTGTACGATTATTCTTCTGCTTCTGGCAATCTCGATAGAATGTATCCGGATGGGGCTTCGGGCCAAGGATCTGTCGGGTAAGATCATATGCTGCGGAATGGCGAGTATCGTTTCTTTGCAGAGTTTTCTGAATATCTGTGTTGCGACAGGAATCGCACCAAATACAGGTACACCACTTCCATTTGTAAGTTATGGCCTGACTTCTCTCGTCAGTCTTTATCTTGGAATGGGGCTTGTCCTGAATGTAGGCTTGCAGAGCAGTGCATACAATAAGGAAATTCGCAAAAAGTCAGTAAATCAGAAAGAGGATTACCTATGAAAAAAGAACAGCCACGTGAGCGCAGAAGAGAAGAGATGCAGGAGAGACCAGCAAGACCTCGTAATACTTCCTCATCCGCTGCTTCCACCAGAAAAAAAGCAGCCCGGTCAGCAAGACCGACAGGAAGTGCTTCACACACTCAGCAAATCAAAGGCAAAAGTGCACGTCCTGTCAGTCCGACACAGGCAAGAAGAAATCCAGAAGCACGCCGGAAAAAACGTCCCAGAAGAAATTTCCTTCCGACTATAGTAACGGTGCTTCTTCTGGCAGTCGTATTGTGTGAAGGAGGGTACTTCTTATTGCAGAAGGGACTTTCCTTTGGCAGACAGGTACAGGCATTTGATATTAATCAGGAATTCCAATATCAGAATACACTTAAGGCAACTTCAAGAGCGGCTTCTTTTGCTGCAGACCTCTGTGTGGTAAGCGGTGACCAGAGTCTGGATTCTGTGACACTGGAGGATGGACAGGAGGGACTTCTCCTGGATATCAATGACAAATCGGTAATGTATGCAAAGGGTGCTTATGACAAAGTTTATCCGGCAAGTATCACCAAGATCATGACAGCACTCCTGGTATTTACAAATGGAAACATGGATGACGTAGTCACGATCTCAGAGGAAAATGTAACTCTGGAGGAAGGCTCTCAGCGAGTTGGTTTCCAGGTAGGTGACCAGGTAACGATGGATGAACTGGTGCACTGTCTCCTTGTATATTCAGGAAACGATGCCGCATCTGCGATCGCAACGCATGTCGGCGGTTCAACCGAGAATTTTGTTTCTATGATGAATGCTTATGCCGCACAGCTTGGATGTACAGGAACACATTTCACAAATCCACATGGACTGCAGGATGAGAACCATTATACAACACCATATGACATCTATCTGATGCTTAAAGAAGCACTCAAGTATCCTGAATTTACAGAGATAACACAGATGGGAAGCTATACTGCAAATTATAAATACAGCGATGGCTCTGATGCGAGTGTAGTACTGACAGCAACCGACCATTACCTTACAGGAGAAGCAACAGCACCAAAGGGCGTTACGATCCTTGGAGGTAAGACGGGAACCACCAGCAGTGCAGGAAACTGTCTGGCATTGTTATGTCAGAATGAATATGGTAATCCATTTATATCCATTGTAATGGGAGCTTCCAGTAAGGAACTTCTGTATCAGGAGATGAGTTCCCTTCTGGAGAACATCAATACCGTATAATACATGAATGTATAAAAAGAGACAGCCCGGAGAGTTTATGCAGAATGACAGAGCTCTGGGCTGTTGTTTTTATAAAATAAAAAAGTGTGTTATATAAATTAAAATGTTATAGTATAATAAATACATATAACAAGCCAAACCCCTCTGCGCTCCGCGCATTAATCAACAAAGACAGCCTGATCCCAACCACTTTACATTTTTCAATTTACAAACAAAAGGACTAAAACCATGACTAAAATGCAAGAATCAAACACTTCAAACCCTATGGCAACAGGAAACATCCCCAAATTACTTGCACGATCTTCTTCTGGATCGTGATCATGCTGATCCCGCTGATCTTCCTGCTGCCGAATTTCTTCTCGAACAAAGTGTTCGCTGTTTTCCTGGCAGAACCGGTAAGCGATATCCTTGCCGCGGCTGTTACCACAATAACCTTTTTTACATTGTTTAACAAAATCCTCAAAAAAGAGGTCAGGTAAATCATTATGAAATCTATTTCCATCTATACCATCACCAGAAACCAGACGCTCGACAATCTTCAGAGACTGGAGCGTCAGTTATCGGGGAGGGGATATTTTCTTCGGATGAGAGAGTGGGAGATGGAGAGCATGAAGGCTCTGACAGAACATCTGGAAGTGCATATTCCTCAGATCTGCTCTCTTCGTTTTTTCTATTCTTTCCAGATTCCAAAGCTTGGAAAGGAATTTGACCTTCTCCAAATCAAAAAAGACCAGATCGTAAATATCGAGCTAAAAAGTGGTGTAGTATCCGATGAGGCGATCTGCAAACAGCTTCTGCAGAACCGATATTATCTGTCTGTGCTTGGAAAGCCGCTCCATTCTTATACTTATATCAGCAACCAGAACCGGCTTGTCAAGCTGACAAAGCATGACCATATCATAGAGGCAGACTGGGAACATCTATGTACAATTCTCCAGAAGGAAAGTCCGGATTATGAGGGAGATATCGAGGATCTTTTTCAGGCAGAACTTTATCTGATCTCCCCACTTACAGAACCTGCCCGTTTTCTTCGGAAAGAATATTTCCTGACTTCACAGCAGCGTGATATCGAACGGCAGATCCTCAAAAAGATCCGCACAGAACACACCGGCTATTACTGGTTCAACGGACTTCCAGGGACAGGCAAGACCCTGCTGCTCTATGACATTGCCATGAAACTGTCTGTCCGTCAGAGAGTCTGCATGATCCACTGCGGAGAAGCTGCCAGGGATTGGGAGATCCTGCATGAACGCCTGCAGAGGATCGATTTTCTCACCGACAAAGAGCTTGCTAATGAAAGGGAGCCAGTCAGCTTTGATTCCTACAGCGCCATCCTGGTAGATGAAGCTCATCTGCTTTCCGCTCCAAAACTTGACATTCTTCTAAATGCAGTTAATCACCAGCCCGTGATCTTTTCCAGTGATTCCGAGGATATGATCTCTCCTGAGGAAATGGACCAGACCACTATTCAGAAGATAGAACGCCTGCCACAGATCCTGACCTTCCATCTGACTAACCGCATCCGCACCAATGCCGAACTTTCCTCCTTCATCCAGAATATGCTTCATCTGCCAAGGAAAAAAAGTTCCAGATACTATCCGCATATCGAAGTAGTCTGCGCCAACAATGAAAGCGAAACGCAAAACCTGCTTGACGGCTACATTCATCAGGGCTACCAGTACCGCCAGACCTCCACACCCGCAGACCTGAACACCGCCGCGGTCCGCGTCACCGACCGTCTCGTCACCGTTCTGGATGAACGTTATTATTACGACACAGAAGGATATCTTCGTTCATCTTTGCGAAACAACAGTGGCAGTTCCGACGTACGGACCCTTTTTCACCTTCTGAACCAGACAAAGGAAAACCTGTCACTTATCATAGAGAAAAATGAATCTGTGTATGAAATTCTTCTTGAGATTCTGCAGATGCACAGAAAATGATCTATCATTCAGACAAAGAGTGGAGTTTTAAAAGCTTCACTCTTTTTTTGCCTCTTATCCCAATCTTACAAGAATGTAAGTTGCATCCCGCCTCATCCCGCACTATACTGGATTTAATAACACAGAAACCAAAGGAGACAACATGAAACACATATTACTGGTCGAAGATGACTTAAGTCTGTTAAATGGCTTATCCTTTGCCATTAAGAAACAGGGCTATGCTCTTGATATCGCCCGCACCAGAGATGGGCAGAAGCAGTTCATGTTTCTTACGGCAATGGATGAAGAAACCGATATGATCATGGGTCTGGATATCGGAGGGGATGATTATATTACCAAGCCATTCAAACTGGCTGTTTTTTTGTCCCGGATCAATGCTCTGCTTCGCCGGAGCGAGCACTTCCAGTATCTCAGGTATGGGGACTGAGCGGGATCACAAATACTCCGGTGTCCTGTAAACAGGCAGAGATCGACCATGTTACTATCTGCTCTTATGATGACTTTATCATGGGATGTAGCAAAAGCATGATCGTAAACGGTACACTTGCAGATACAAGCGGAAATAAAAACGAGATCATGACCATCTATAATAAAGACAATCCTCTTTGCCGCAGAAGGTGCCACCTATTCTAACAGCCTGCAAAGTGGAAGAAAAACTTGACGAACCTTAAACTTTCCCTTATAGTTGATAATTGATACAAAATTAAAAAATTAATTTAGGGGGAAGTACAAAAACGACATGTTATTTAATTCTTACATATTTATATTTGTTTTTCTTCCACTGACACTTGGTAGCTATTATGGACTGCATAAACTCGGAAAACCAGTCTTTGCAAAGGTTGCATTGATCCTCATGTCTTTCTGGTTTTATGGCTATTTCAATCCAAGTTATCTGTGGATCATGTGCAGCAGTATTGTTGTCAATTATCTGTTGTCTCAGCTTTTGCAGCGCAGATGGGGGGGCACAATATCGAAAGGACAGCTTGCACTTCTGAAAAAGGCACTGCTTGGTATTGGTCTGATATTCAATCTTGGTCTGATATTTTATTTCAAATACTATGATTTCTTCGTAGATAATCTGAATAAAGTTTTTTCCACGGACTTCCAGTTAAAGAATATCGTCCTGCCACTGGGTATCAGCTTTTTTACCTTCCAGCAGGTTTCTTATATGGTTGATTCTTACCGCGGAGAAACCAAGGAATACAATTTTACAGATTACACATTATTTGTAACCTTTTTCCCGCAGCTGATCGCGGGTCCGATCGTTCTGCATAACGAAGTCCTTCCACAGTTTGAGGACAAAAACAACTGGAAGATCAACTGGGACAATATAGCGCGCGGTTTGTATATGTTCGCAGCCGGTCTTGTCAAAAAAGCTGTGATCGCCGACACCTTAAGCGGATCTGTTTCATGGGGCTACAGCCACCTTGGCAGTGGACTTACATCCATGGATGCGATCCTTACAATGCTTGCCTACACTTTCCAGATTTATTTTGACTTCAGTGGATATTGTGATATGGCAACGGGTCTGGGATATATGTTTAATATCCATATCCCAATGAACTTTAATTCACCATACAAAGCGCTGTCTGTCGTAGATTTCTGGAAACGCTGGCATCTGACACTGACCAGATTCCTGCGAACCTATGTGTACTTTCCGCTTGGCGGAAGCCGTAGGGGAACTGTCCGGACTTATATAAATATCATCATTGTATTCCTTGTCAGTGGTCTCTGGCATGGTGCGAACTGGACCTTTATTTTCTGGGGATTTCTGCATGGAATAGGAAATGCACTTACCAGAATGTTCCGGAAACAGTGGGAGAGCATGCATGTAGTCCTTCAGTGGGCTTTTACTTTTCTGTTTGTAAATATAACATGGATCTTTTTTAGGGCTGATTCTATTTCTCAGGCATTTACATTTATCAAAAGAATCCTGAAATTCCAGAACCTCAATCTCCATGCTGCATTTTTACAGACTTTTCAGTTAAAGGAATTCTACTTGATTTACAGTCATATCCCCGTACTCAATAAAATCATGGCTTCCATCCGTGGTTCAGATGCCCTGATTCTGCTTGGTGGAATGTTGTTCCTGTGTCTTAATTTCAAAAACAATCAGGAGATGAATTTCCGTCCAACCACTAAAATGGCGGCAGTGACTGTACTCTGTCTGGTCTGGGGAATTTTTACCCTTTCCGGTGTATCAGAATTTCTCTACTTTAACTTTTAGGGAGCAATACTATGAACAGTAATAAATTTGTAAAAACTGTACTCGTGGGAACGGGCACACTCCTGATCCTCGCAGGTGGCATGACAGCAATGATCGATCCTTTTTTTCACTATCATAAGCCTCTGAAACAGTTGGAATATCCTCTTGAGCGAGGAAAAGAACGATATCTGAATAACGGTATCATCCAGAATTTTGATTATGATGCTGCAATCACAGGCACTTCTATGATGCAGAATTTCAAGACTTCACAGTTTGATGACCTGTTTGGAACGCATTCTGTCAAGGTAACCCTTACTGGTGATACCTATTGGGCAATCGATGAAGAAATCCGTACTATATTTGACAATAAGTCTGATATTAAATATATTTTCCGCTGTCTGGATTATAATAAGATTTTTGATGACAAGTCCGATTACAATTATGACAATGTTCCAACTTATCTGTATGATAATAATATATGGAACGATGTCCAGTATCTTTTTAACAAAGATATCTTTATAGACAATACGCTTGGTGTTATCAAATACACACTTCATGGCGAAAAAACACCATCCATGGATGAATACAGTTCCTGGGCAGCAGATTATCCCGTCGGAACAGACTACGTACTCCAAACCTACTCTGTTCCAACAAAAATCGAAAAACAGAAGAAGTTTTCAGAGGATGATGCCAAAACTGTCCGTCATAATGTAGAGGCGAATGTTCTTGATATGGTAAAAGCTCATCCGGAAACTACGTTTTATTTCTATACGCCGCCATACAGTGCAGTCTGGTGGTATAAGCTTAAATGCTCCGGAAATCTGGAACGTTATTTTGAAGCAGAAAAGCTGCAGGCAGAACTGCTTATGGAGTATGATAATGTGAAGCTTTTTTCCTTTACGGATCTGTTTGAGCTTACCTGCGATCTTGATAATTACAAAGATGATACTCATTACAGTGAATCGATCAGCGAAAACATCATTAACTGGATTTATGATGACAAGGGACTCATGACTCCTCAAAACTATGAATCACGGATACAGAAAATGCTGAATTACTATCTTGATTACGATTATTCCCGTTCAGAAATCCCTCTGGTACAGGAAAATTGAATCCTTTTCTGTGCCACACTACAATATTAATGAAAATTTCACAAAAACTTGCAATTCTCTATTGAAATTTGATGCAAAATACACTATAATACAAACATATTAATTATCGTATTTGTTCAAAATTAATATCATATTGTGTCTAAGGAGGAAAACAGGATGGTTGAACTGATTGTAGGAAAGAAAGGCAAGGGCAAAACAAAAGTACTGTTAGACAAAGTGAACGGCGCAATTAAGGATGCAAATGGCAGCATTGTTTACTTAGACAAGAGCACGAAACACATGTATGAACTGAACAATAAGGTTCGTCTGATCGATGTTTCTGTATATCCGATCAAGAACGCCGATGAATTCGTTGGTTTCGTATGCGGAATCATTTCTCAGGACCACGATCTTGAGCAGGTATATCTCGACAGTTTCCTGACAACCGCTAAATTAGAGGGACAGGATGTTTCCAATACTCTGGAACAGCTTATCGCAGTTGGTGAGAAATTCAATGTAAAATTCATCATCAGCATGTCTCTTGACAAGGAAGAAGTTCCGGAAGCATTCCAGGATAAGATCGTGACTGCATTATAATTACGGTTTCATTAAATTTTACATAGGATATGGAGATGAGAAGAACTCTGCTGGCTGGCAGGGTTCTTTTTCTGCGCACCATTTTAGTTACCATAAGTATGATTATGTAATCTAAATAAATAT
>SKED01001094.1_pt1 | contig 25717 bp, 20 predicted proteins | sample 4826651 | NCBI WGS metagenome assembly SKED01 (sample SAMN11008818, study PRJNA524170) | human gut metagenome | biome: Human fecal sample; material: Feces; isolation source: fecal sample from pouch patient p19 | host: Homo sapiens | place: Israel: Tel-Aviv | collected 2016-06-28 | reverse complement strand
GAACGCTGAACAGCAGGCAACTCTGGACAAACTCGCTGGCGAATACGCTGACGAACTCGCAAACCTCGGCGTTCGCGTTTCCAACCTGGAAAAGAAAGTCGGCAACCTCTACTGGTCCGGCGACGCTCGTATGCGTTACCAGGATAAAGGCAACAACAAAGATGCTTGGAATGGTCGTGTCCGCCTGAACGTAAAAGGCCAGGTCAATGAATCCACCTACGTACAGGGTCGTTTCCTGAATGAAATGGATTTCAAAGATAATGGCGATTCTACCACTTCCATGGATCAGCTGTATGTAAACCACAACTTCAGCAAAGAAGTCGCAGTACGCCTCGGCCGTCAGCCGATCGCATTTGGTAACCAGGGCGGCTGGCTCATCAACCCGAACAAGGGCTTCGATGGTGCACAGGCTTCCTACAAGAATGGCAAACTGGCTCTGACCACCGGCTTTGGTCAGCTGAATGCAACAAAGAAGGATAACGGTGTGGTCGAAAGCACGGAAGCAGCGGATACAGATGTCTACTTTGCACAGGGCACTTACGATTTTGGCTTTGCAAAACTCGACGCTAACTACATCGCTAGCAAGGAAGGCGAAGCTGATGAAAGAGGAGAAATCTATGGCGTTGGCCTGAATGTTCCGGTTCAGCAGTTCAATGTTTTCGGTGAATACTGGAAGAACACCACTTATGGTGACAACGACACCGCTTGGAACGCAGGCCTCTCCTATGGCAAAGCTGACTGGAAGAAAGCTGGCACTTGGGATCTGGCTGTAGCATACAATGATGTTGATGAAGGCCTGTTCGCCGAAGGCATGACCGGTCTGCAGACCACGCCGCTGAACTTCCTGGCAAATGCAACCAACGTAACTTTCTGGAACGCTATCGCTAACGTAACCCTCCAGAAGAACGTACAGCTCCATGCTGAATACGCATTCTCTGTAGATGCAGAAGGCGTTGACAATGACGACGACTCCTGGGCTGTTTCCCTGAACTACAAATTCTAATTTGTGAGTTCTCGCAAATAAGCCTGAATCCAAAAAGGAAATCTCAGAAATGGGATTTCCTTTTTTATTGCCCGTTCCGCGTTTGGCTAAATGCACGATACGAGAATACCGCATCCCCGTATCGTCATTTCGAGCGGAAGCGAGAAATCTTTTTCATTCGCGATCGATCAGGAAAAGTGAGGACAGCGGATAACGGGAAACACCGCACTCTCTGCGACGTGGGATCACGGTGCTTCATGCAGACAGCATTACGAAGGGAAAGGGAAACGGGAAACGAAAAACGAAAAAGATCCCTCGGCTGCGCTCGGGATGACGATACGAGGGAAGGCATATCTCACATTCTTTTTCAACTGATAGCATGAGCGAGCCTCCGCCCCTTCGGGGTACCTCCGTCCAGAGGAAGGAGGAAGATACGAGAATGTCGCTTTCCCTGTATCGTCATTTCTCGGCTGTGATCGGGCAGGCAAAACGAGGAAAGGCTCATCTCACACTGGTGATCGCGGGGGAGATCGCGAGCGTGATGTGATGGGCATCTCATTTTAGGGGCGGTGTTTTCTCAGAAAGCGTCGCGCCGCTTTGCTTTCTTCGCTGCGTTTTGATTTCTCACTATTTCTTCCCAAGGCGCAGGTCCCCTGTTATAATGGATAGAGATTCAATTACAGGAGGCCAATTATGTCACAGAGTGCTATGCAGGAGATCACTTGTCCGAAATGCGGGAAGAAGACGGCTTTCCTCGTATGGGACAGTATCAATACGATGGAGGATCCGGAGATGAAGGAGAAGGTCAGAAATGACGAGGCCTTCCGTTTCCACTGCCCGGAGTGCGGCGCGTCAGCGCTTTTGAATTACAATTTCCTCTACCATCAGCAGGAGGATAAGGTGCTGATCTATGTCAGCGCAGATGGCGAGGATGCATCGGATATGGCGCAGATCCTGGACCAGCGGGGGAATGCCTTCGACGGCTATCGGAAACGCATCGTCCGTTCCTACAATGCATTCAAGGAAAAGCTCCTCATCCTCGATGCGGGCTTCGATGACCGGATCGTGGAGATCATCAAGAGCTCCGTATGGGACAATGTCGAGGCACACTACAAGGATAAGAAGATCGATGAGATCTATTTCGCGACCAATGACGACGGCGTGCACGGCTTCCTCTTCCGCAGAGCGGGAAAGATGGTGGCATCGATGGAATTTGATGAATCCCTGTACAAGGCCATCTATGACAGCGCGTATGAACGCCTCGATGCCGCGACAAGGAATGATCTCTATATCGATCGCGACTGGGCGAAGGATGTCGTAGAACGGATGGGATAAAAGGGGAAGCCCGTGGGCGGGGCGCCCTTCGATTGGGGATGAAAGAGGGTTCAAGGTTCAGGGTTGTGGTGCGGCGCATTTCGTCATCCTGAGCGGAGAAAAACGTCGTATGTTAAAAAATGGCTTATCTGAAATGGGAGAACTGAGTCGAAGGATCTAAGCGCTGCGGAGTATAGATGGGCGGTGCCCGAAAGCCGCTCATATTTTATCTGCATCGAAAAAGCCGCAGAGGGAATCGTTGGATTCCCTCTGCGGCTTTTTCGATGGAAACAGGGAGGAAAACGGCAAGCGGGCATCGCCTATATACTTGCGGCGAAGCCGCCACAACAACCCTGAACTCTGAAGTTTGAAAGCAGGGATGAGTAGCTAGGGATGAGTGGCTAGGGATTAGTGACAGGTAGCTAGGGATTAGTGGCTAGGGATTAGGTTTGCGATACGAGAAAACCGCTAGTTTCAGACCTCCGCGGCGCTTCCATGCTTTTATGCGCCGCACCTTCCCCGTTGAACCCTCAGAACCTATAGAACCTTCTGAACCTCTTTCCCCAATGAAATCAAAGGGAAACTCGCCCGATGAGCTAACCCTGAACCCTTCAACCTTCTTACTTCGTCCCGAAGATGCGGTCGCCGGCATCGCCAAGACCCGGGAGGATGTATTTCTTTTCATTCAGCTGACGGTCGAGGGAGGCGGTATAGATCGGAACGTCCGGATGTGCCTGGTTCACGACCTCGACACCTTCCGGGGCAGCGACGAGACACATGAATTTGATATTCTTGACGCCTTTTTCTTTCATCATGTCGATGGCTGCGACGGCGCTGCCTCCGGTAGCGAGCATCGGATCGACGAGGATGAAGTCACGATTTTCCACATCCGGGAGCTTGCAATAGTATTCGATCGGCTTAGCGGTGACGGGATCGCGGTAGAGGCCGATGACGCCGATGCGGGCAGACGGCATGAGTTCGGTGAGGCCTTCCACCATGCCGAAGCCGGCGCGCAGGATCGGGACGATGCCGAGCTTCTTGCCGGCGACCTGTTTTCCTGTCGCTTTTTCGAGCGGTGTCTCGATAGCGACATCTTCGAGCGGCAGATCGCGGGTGAGCTCATAGCCCATCAGGAGCGTGATCTCCTGCAGCAGACGGCGGAACTCACCGGAGCTGGTTTCTTTCTTTCTCATAATGGTCAGCTTGTGCTGGATCAGCGGATGATCAATGACATGGATATGCATAATGGCCTCCTCAGGGAAATACAGAGTGAATAGGAAGTAGCGATTTTTGCTTTTCTCATTGTAGCACAAATGAGAGAGGTTTGGGGGAGGGACGGCCCTTTGACCCTGAATGAAAGCTTTGCTCGAATAAGAAATGCGAAGTGCTGGTGCGGCGCGTTTCGTCATCCTGAGCGGAGGGAAACATCGTATGTTAGAAAATGGCTTATCTGAAACAGGAGAACTGAGTCGAAGGATCTAAGCACCGCGGAGTATCAATAATGGCGAGGCCCGAAGGTGGCATTTCAGTCACCAGTCACTAGTCACTAGTCACTCGAGGCTACTAATCCCTAGCTACCAGTCACTAGTTCTCCTCATCCCTGCTTTCAAACTTCAGGGCACGCCCCACGAGCGAACCCTGTTTTCTTAAATCTTTCTTTAATGACAATTCCCGAAGAATGTTGTAAAATGAAAGGCAGTATGACAGAAATCAATTTTTATACCTTTATATATAGTTTGAGGTCCATATAGCTCCAAGTAAAGAAAAGAGGAATCGTATGAAATCCAATAAACTGACATCCCTTCTCTGCGCGCTGGCTCTGACAGGGGCGGTGATGCCGCTTTCTATGGCAGAGGCGGCAGAGCTGGCTCCGGCTGCAGCCGCCCAGGAAGCACCTGCTGAAGGTGTGAACTACACCGATGCCCTGATGAAGGGACTGTCTCTGACGCTTCCTGATGTCCAGAGTGCGGTCGAGTCAGGCACGTTCAAGAATCTTTCACCAGAAGCGCCTAAGCCTGCAGAGCCGGAGCCTGCTCCGCTGCCCGAACCGGAACCAGAGCCAGAGCCCGAGCCGGAACCCGAACCTGCGCCTGCCCCGGCACCGGCGGCGAAGTATACCGCAGATCAGGGGAGCGCAGCCGCCGAGATCGGATCCGATGGTGCGTATGACGGCATGACCTACAGCTCGGACAAAGCGGATGAGAATGCGCTTCGCGTTTCCATGGCATACATCACCGCGAAGGGCGATACCATCACGAAGTCCGGTGACACCTCGAGTGCAGAAAACAGTGACCTTTACGGGATGAATGCGGCACTGCTCGTGACCCATGGCGGACACGGGGCTTTCACGGATGTGAAGATTTCCAGCACAGGAAACGGCGCGACGGGCGCTTATGGCTATAGCAAGGGCACATACATCAATCTGACGAATGCACAGGTCTCCACCACGGGCGCGCAGGCTGCGGGCGTCGAAGTCTCCCAGCGTGCGATGATGAAGGTGCAGGACTCGACTGTTTCCACGACAGGAAATCAGTCGGCAGCGATCCGCATCTCTCAAAACGGCGGCATCCTTCTCACCGAAAACTCCGACTTTACCGCTTCCGGCACGAATGCACACGGCATCTATACCCAGGGCGATGTGACCGTCACAGGCGGGACTGTCAAGGCGGAAAAGACCAAGGCAGCCGTCATCAAGAATATCAGCTCCATCACGCTCGATGGAGCGACACTCGAAGGCAATGAGACAGGCGCGCTTCCTTACAATATCGTCATGTACTCGGACGCCGACGCGATCGGTGTCACGGGGACGCAGCAGTTCGAGGCGAATCATGCAAGCCTCATCTCTCATAAGGGCGGCATGTTCTATGTGACTGGCACCCACTGCCGCATCACGCTGAAGGACAGCACGCTCACGCAGGATGAAACGGCGCCTGTCTTCACCATCACGGGCAATGACGGCGGCTACGGCTGGGGCGATGCGGGCGCGAACGGCGGTCACGCGGAAGTCATCCTGTCGCATCAGATCCTGAATGGCGATATTCTCCTCGATACCATCTCGGATATCAATCTCAATATCAAAGACCAGTCCACCTGGACCGGTGCGATCACCATCGCGCCGAATGCCCAGGAGGGTGCTCCGTACAAGACCAATGCTGATGTCTTCATTGCGGAAGGCTCTACATGGAACCTGACCGCAGACTCTCAGATCACCAGCCTCTTCAATCTGGGCACGATCCATTACAACGGGCACACCATCACGCTTGCCGATGGGACGGTCATGAAGGAATAAACTTGCAAAAAGAAGATCACGCGATGCGCGAAAGGCGCATGGCGTGATTTTTTATTTGAGACTGAAGTTTGAAAGCAGGAATGAGTGGCTAGGGATTAGGAGCCTTGAGTGACTAGTGACTGGGTTTCTTCGGCATCGTCATCCCGAGCGCAGCCGAGGGATCTCTACTGCCCTGCAGGAATCAGCGTGTATGCGCTGAGGGAAAACGATGTCTTGGTGCTGCCTCACATCAGGCAATGAGCGTTCTGCAATATAGATTTCTCGGCTACGCTCGAAATGACGACAGCGTGAAGCGCTATCAAAAACTCCGCGGCGCTTCATTATTATTTGCGCCGCACCAACTCCTTTGAACCCGTAGAACCTACAGAACCCGCTGAATCTCTTTCGCTCAATCAAAGGGCGGCGCGCCCCTTGGGCTAACCCTGAACCCTGAACCCCGAACCCTGAACCCTGAACCCTGAACTTTCATTTCCTCTTGACGCAGCCCTTTCACTAGTGCTATAAATAAAACTATATTTCATATGATATGCGTGCGGCGTATAGCCGTACCTCTCTTTTTCCGTCTGGAGGGATCCCTATGAACTTCAAAAAAGCCATCCTCGTATCGGCTGCAGTCCTCGCGGCTGCTGGCATCATCGCAGGCTGCGGTGACCAGAAAGCCGCATCCTCTGCTTCTTCCGCAGCTGCCAAAGAAACCACCATCAAGGTCGGCGTATCCCCTGTACCGCACGCTGAGATCGTCGGCGTTGTGAAAGACAAGCTCGCTAAAGAAGGCGTCAAGGTCGAAATGGTCGAATTCACCGACTATGTCCAGCCGAACCTGGCCCTTGCAGATAAGAGCCTCGATGCGAACTTCTTCCAGCACAAACCATATCTGGATGAATTCTGCAAATCCAAAGGCCTGAAGCTGACATCCCTGGGAGCTGTCCATCTCGAACCGATGTGCGTGTATTCCAAGAAGCTGAAGTCTTTGAATGATCTTGCTGACGGTGCGCATGTAGCCATTCCGAACGATCCGACCAATGGCGGCCGCGCTCTCCTCGTCCTCCAGTCTGCCGGTCTCATCAAACTGAAGGAAGGCGCTCCGATCACCGCGACCCCGCAGGATATCGCAGAGAACCCGAAGAACCTGGAATTCTCCGAACTGGAAGCCCCGCAGCTTCCGCGTGCCCTGGAGGATGCAGATATCGCGATCATCAATATGAACTTCGCCCTCGAAGCAAAGCTCGATCCGAAGAGTGCCATCTACAGCGAAGGCTCCGACTCCCCGTATGCGAATATCGTAGCTGTCCGTGAAGGTGATGAAAACCGTCCGGAACTCCAGAAGCTCATGAAAGCGCTCACAAGCAAAGAAGTCAAGGACTTCATCGAAAAGAAATACGGCGGCTCTGTCAAGACCGTATTCTGATCGCGCCTTTGAAGAAAAACTCCCCGAAAGGGGAGTTTTTTGTTGGGGCGGTGACTAGTATCTGGAAAAAGTCAGACTCTCTCGCATTGTCATTTCGAGCGAAGCGAGAAATCTTTGTCATTCGCGGTCAAACAAATCATGTTAGAAAAGCGCAAACGGGAAACCTGATCTCTTGGAAACCTTTGGGTATCGCCTCCTATATTGTGGCGAAGCCGCCACCGCTATTTCTCATTCTTTTCATCCGCGATTAGGGGATGGCGCGCCATAAGAGCAAACCTGGCGCCCATCCACCTTGATCCTTTCGCGTTCTCTATTGCTGAACAGTTTCCCATTCTATATAATGATATACTGAGATAGGATCATAGAAAAAATATCATTTTCCACGTCAGGAGCCCTCCATGCGATTTCTCGCTTCGAAAAAGAACATCCAGAATCTTTTATATGCGACACTCTTTCTGCTGCCGCTTCATCCCTATGTGTTTTACGTGACACTTCTCCCATGCCTTCTTCTCTGGGCAGTGAATCATTGCACCACAGGCGAAGTGAAAGGCGTGTGCCCTCGCCTCTGGGGACTGCCAGCGGTCTTTTTGGCGTGTGCCTTTTTTTCCGGCTTCCACTCTCCCGATCCCGCCTTTTCACTCATGAACTGGGCCTTCCAGCCATTGATGTATGCCGCGATCTACCTTTTGATCCTTTCTCTTCTTTCCTCCGTGCGGGAAAAGGAGAAGGCGCTCTATGCCTTCCTGGCAGGAGCCATCTGCGTGGCCGCCTATGGTTTCATCCAGTATGCGAATGTGGCAGGCATGGCAGCTGATATGACGGCGCAGAGCTGGGTCGATCCCGAAAGATTTCCTCTCCTTCGACGCCGCATGTACTCGACACTGGAAAATCCGAATCTCCTCGGAGCCTATGCCGTCATGATCATCAGCATCCTCACTGCTTTCTTTCTCAGGGAGCGGCAGAAAAAAAGGAAATGGGCTTTTGCCATCATTCTCTTCATCCTGCTTCTCTGTCTTGCGCTGACCTATTCACGCGGCGCATGGCTGAGCCTTGCGGCCATCGTCTTAGGGCTCACCCTCTTCTATGACAAGCGATTCGGCTTTCTTTTATTCCTCATCCCTCTCGTTCTCTTCTTCTACCACGGACAGATGGTCGAGCGTTTTCTGTCCCTTTTCTCCGGCGAAGACACCTCTGTCGGCCTGCGCTTTGCCCTATGGGAGAGCACCATCGCCATGATCGAAGAGCACCCGCTTCTCGGCGTGGGGTGGGGGAGCTATTATCTGGCCTATCCCGACTACAACTTCTTTATTCAGGATGAGCACGTCCTTATCTTCCATGCGCACAACATGTATCTCAATATGCTCGCCGAAGTCGGCATCATAGGCGGAGCAGCCTTCCTTCTGACCTTCTTCGCCCAGGGTTTCCTCTGCTGGAAGCTCTATCGGGGCAAGGCCAGCCTCTTCACGCGAACGCTGGGGCTTGGCGGCCTGCTCATGGTCATGGCCATCGCCGTCATCAGCATAAGCGACCATGTCCTTTTCGGACGCTCGATCTCCTTCTGCTTCTGGAGCCTTTCCGCACTTTGCGTAGGAAGCGGGGACTGGTGAGCGGTTATCGGGGGAAAGCGGGAAGGGGGCAGCGATGCCAAAAGCGAGGCGCCGCTCCTCACAGATCACCTTCGCGGGAAGCTTTCGAGTGCGGCCCGGCGGCGCTCCCCTGTACCATTTCTATAACCTGCACTGCGAGGATCATCGCTTTCATAGCCTGTAGACTCTGAGTCACATAAATGATGATTTGTCTAATAGGAATTATTTATAACATCCCTATGAGAATTTTAAAAACAAAGAACTTACTTTTTACGAACCTTTCGAAAAAAGTGTGATATAATAACAGTGATGACTGAAGAGGTCACAAATACAGTCGGTGAGACCGATGATACCAAGGAGGAGTTTTTCTGATGTTATGAGACATGTTTACATGCGGTCATAGGAAAGCAGAAAGGACTCCTTTTTCTTTTATACTTCGGAAGCACGGCTGTGTTTTTATGAGGCAAAAAGCTCCAGACCATAGAGAAAGCTCAAAGAGGTACTGGACTTTTGATATTTTTATATTTTTGGGAGGATGATAGTAATGATCGACACCAATGATAGCGAATTCCTTAGCAGAATTGAAAGTGCAGATCTGAAAGCAAAAATCTGTGATGCTAAAACTGCAGCAGCTATGATTCAGGCAGGCGACATCCTTGGTATTTCCGGATTCACCCCATGCGGCTATCCGAAGATCACCATGCATGAACTCGCAGAACGTATGAAAGAAACCCCATTCCAGGTTGATATCTGGACCGGCGCTTCCACAGGTTCCCAGATCGATACCGAACTGGTCGCTGTAAACGGCATCAGAAACCGTATGCCTTATCAGACCAACGGCAACCTCAGAAAAGCTATCAATGCAGGCAAAGTAAACTATTACGATCTGCACCTGTCCCACGTTGCACAGCAGGTACGTGCCGGATTCTTCACCAACGTGAAGGGTGAACACGTAACAGGCCCAGATTTCGCAGTAGTAGAAGTCTGCAAGATCGGACCGAACGGTGAACTCTATCCGACCACCGCTATCGGCAACTCTCCGGTATTCGTAGATACCGCTAAGAAAGTCATCGTAGAAGTCAACACCACCCAGCCGCTGGAACTCGCTGGCATGGCTGATATTTACATGCGTAAGAATCCGCCATTCTGTGAACCGATTCCGATTCTCCATGCAGGCGACCGCGTAGGCACCCCGTACATCCCATGCGATCCGTCCAAGATCGTTGCTATCGTTCCATGCGATATGCCAGACGTTACCCGTGCACTGGCTCCGCTCGATGACGACGCAGAAGCTATGGGCAACAACCTGGTTGACTTCCTGAAGAACGAAGTAAAACATGGAAGACTGCCGGAAAACCTGCTGCCGCTGCAGTCCGGCGTAGGCAACGTAGCAAACGCTGTTATCCATGGCCTTGTTGAATCCGACTTCAAGAACCTTTCTGTATACACCGAAGTTATTCAGGATGGCATGTTCGACCTGATCGATAAAGACAAGATCGACATGATTTCCGGTACTTCCCTCTCCCCATCCCCGGACGGACTGAAACGCTTCTATGCAAACATTGAAAAATACAACAAGAAGATCGTTCTTCGTCCGCAGGAAATTTCCAACAACGGTGAAGTCGTTCGTCGTATCGGTGTTATCGGCATGAACACCGCTCTGGAAATGGATATTTACGGTCATGTAAACTCCACCCATGTAACAGGTACCAAGCTGATGAACGGTATCGGCGGCTCCGGCGACTTTGCTCGTAACGCATTCCTGTCCTGCTTCTTCTGCCACAGCACCACAAAGGGCGGCAAGATCTCCGCAGTTGTTCCGATGTGCTCCCATGTTGACCACACCGAACATGATACCCATGTGTTCATTTCTGAACAGGGCGTTGCAGATGTTCGCGGCCTGACCCCGAAGGAAAGAGCAAAGGTCATCATCAACAACGTCGCTCATCCGTCCTTCAGAGATCAGCTCATGGACTACTATGAAAGAGCATGCGCAGCTTGCGGCGAAAGCCAGACCCCGCATCTCCTTCAGGAAGCATTCAAATTCCATGAAAGCCTCGCTGAAAACGGCGACATGCACTTCAAGAAATAATTTAATTATTCAAGAAGCCGCATGAGGTAAGGCATTTAATGCTTTACAAATACAGATAATACTGTATAATTACCTATGGTGATATCTGTCACACGACAGTGTCAATACATGGGTCAGCAAGAGTCCCCAATCGCTGCTGCAATAAGACTCGAATGAGCACTGCAGCAGCCAAGGGCTTTGCGTGACCCCATTGGGAAGATAGTTCCTATGTAAGTGGTAAGAAGAACACAAAGTCGCGGCCACCGAAGTCAAGGAAAAGCTTCCTAGAGTTTTACATACTTACTTTTTTAGGAGGAAGATGAACTCATGTCTAACGAATCCCTGAAAGCTAAACTTGCAGCTTACAATGACACCTATGCAAAACAGTGCGCAAAACATCCGGAAAGAGTTGGTCTGAAACACAAGAACCTGTACACCCCACTCGATCTCGAAGGTTTCGACTATGAAAGAGACCTCGGATTCCCGGGCGAATATCCATACACCCGTGGCGTACAGCCGACCATGTACCGTGGCAAACTCTGGACCATGCGTATGTATGCTGGTTTCTCCACCGCTGAAGAATCCAACAAACGTTACAAATACCTGATCGCTAATGGCGGCACCGGCCTGTCCTGCGCATTCGACCTGCCAACCCAGATCGGCTATGACTCCGACGACAAAATGTCCGCTGGCGAAGTTGGTAAAGTAGGCGTTGCTATCGACTCCCTCTACGATATGGAAAGACTGTTCGACGGCATCGACCTCGGCAAAGTTTCCACTTCCATGACCATCAACGCACCGGCTTCCGTACTGCTGGCTATGTACATCGCTGTAGCTGAAAAACAGGGCGTTCCGGCAGCTGCTCTTCGCGGCACCATCCAGAACGATATCCTGAAAGAATACGCAGCTCGCGGCACCTACATTTTCCCGGTTAAACCGTCCATGCGTCTGATCACCGATATCTTCGAATACTGCTCCGTAAACGTACCGAAGTGGAACACCATCTCCATTTCCGGCTACCATATCCGTGAAGCAGGCTCCACCGCTGCTCAGGAAATCGCATTCACCATCGCTGATGGTATCGCATACATCGAAGCAGCTCTGAAAGCTGGCATGAAGATCGATGAATTCGCAGGTCGTCTGTCCTTCTTCTGGAACGCTCACAACAACGTACTCGAAGAAGTTGCAAAATTCCGTGCATCCCGTCGTCTGTGGGCTACCATTCTGAAGGAAAGATTCCATGCAGAAAACCCGAAGTCCATGAAACTGCGTTTCCACACCCAGACCGCTGGTTCCATGCTGACCGCTCAGCAGCCAAACAACAACATCATCCGTGTTGCTCTCCAGACCGCTGCAGCAGTTATGGGCGGAACCCAGTCCCTGCACACCAACTCCCGCGATGAAGCTCTGGCTCTGCCGACCACTGAATCCGTAACCATCGCTCTGCGTACCCAGCAGATCGTAGCTTACGAATCCGGCCTGGCTGACGTAGTTGATCCGCTCGGCGGCTCCTACTATGTTGAAGCTATGACCAATGCTATCGAAGCAGAAGCTAAAGAATACATCCGCAAGATCGATGAAATGGGTGGCGCAGTAGAAGCTATTGATAAAGGCTACATCCAGAAAGAAATTCAGGACGCTGCTTACGCTTGGCAGATGTCTGTTGAATCCGGCGAAAGAACCATCGTTGGCGTCAACAAATTCACCATGGAAGAACCACCGGTTACCGGCCTGCTGAAGATTGACGCATCCGTTGGCGAAAAGAAGAAAGCTCAGCTCGCTCAGGATAAAGCAAACCGTGACCAGACTAAAGTTGCTGAAGAACTGGCTAAACTTGAAAAAGCAGCTCAGACTCCGGCTGAAGGCCCAGACCACATCAACCTCATGCCAGTCATCCTCGACTGCGTACGTGCATACTGCACCGAAGGCGAAATCTGCGGCGTTCTGCGTAAAGTTTACGGCGAATACAAACCGCACAACACCCTCTAATCTAAGGGCAGCCTGAAGCAAAGATAATTACATTACTCAAATATTTCTGGAGGTAATTTACAATGGCAGACAAACGTATCAGAGTACTGGTAGCTAAACCGGGTCTTGATGGACATGATCGTGGCGCAAAAGTTATTGCTCGTGCACTTCGTGATGCAGGCATGGAAGTTATTTACACCGGTCTTCGTCAGACCGTTGAACAGATCGTTGAAGCAGCAGACGCAGAAGACGTTAATGTTGTAGCTCTGTCCCTGCTCTCCGGCGCTCACAACACCCTCTTCCCGGAAGTTGTTGAAGCACTGAAGGCTAAAGGAATGGGCGACGTTCTCGTAGTTGGCGGCGGCGTAATTCCGGAATCCGATATCCCAGGCCTGAAAGAAGCTGGCGTAAAAGCTATCTTCACTCCTGGCACACCAACCAAAGAAGTTATCGACTTCATTAAAGAAAACGTAAAATAATCGACTTTTAGACTGATTAGCTTGACAGTTTATTAGTTGAAATGTAGCTTGCATGGGGCTGGGGGGATACTCAGTCCCATTGCAACTATATTATTTACTCTTCGAAAAGGCGGTGCATCCATGGAATTTTCTATGAAGGATTTTTGGAATGGATCCAGACGTGCCTTAGCGAGAGCAATTACCATCGTTGAAGACGAACGGGATGGATTTGAAGATGTTATGAAAGAAATCTATCACCATACCGGTCGTGCACAGGTCATCGGTATTACTGGTGCGCCTGGTGCGGGTAAGAGCACACTGTCAGATGCCCTCATTAAGCAGTTCCGTAAGCAGGGCAAAACTGTAGGTATCGTAGCCATCGATCCTACGAGTCCATTCTCCGGCGGCGCCATCCTTGGTGACCGTATCAGAATGAACGACCTGACCTTGGATAAGGGTGTTTATATCCGTAGTATGGGTACGCGCGGCAGCCTCGGCGGACTTTCCCGCAAGACTGCAGATGCGGTCAAACTGATGGATGCTTTCGGTCTCGATGTCATTCTCATCGAAACAGTAGGCGTAGGACAATCAGAAGTTGATATCGTTAAAAATGCGGATACGACACTTGTTGTGCTCGTACCTGGACTAGGCGACGATATTCAGGCTATCAAAGCAGGTATCCTTGAAATTGGTGATGTATTCTGCATCAACAAATGTGATCGCGATGGCGCAGATCGTTTGAACGTCGAAATCGAAATGATGCTTGATCTGGGCGAAGCTCAGAACTGGCGTCCTCCGATTGAGAGAACGATCGCGAACAAAGATCAGGGCGTAGCCGAAGTAGTAGCAGCTCTGGGCGAACATAGAAAGTACCTCGAAGAGTCCGGTCTCCTTGAAGAAAGAAGACGTGAACGGGCTAGAAGCGAGATGCTCGAAATGATTCACGATCGCATTTCCCGTCATATTGAGGAAAATATTTCCTCGACGGGTGAATTTAGTGACTGCGTGGAACAAGTCTTTGAACGGAAGACAGATCCGTTCACGGTCGTTGATTCCATTGTAGGCAAAATATTCAAATAATTTTAAAGGAGGAGTTTATTATGGCATTCAAAGTACTTTGTGTGGACCATGTAGGCGTTGCTGTTAAAGATCTTCAGCTGATCAAACAGCAGATGAAAGACATCCTTGGACTGGATCCATCCCTTCCGGATGAAACCGTCGAAGAACAGCATGTAACCACCAGCTTCTTCAAACCGTCTGCTCAGACCGAAGCATGCGAACTCGAATTCCTGGGTTCCACCACTCCGGACGGCCCGATTGCTCGTTTCATCGAAAAAGCAAACGGCGGCAAGAATGGTTTCCAGCATGTAGCACTTCGTGTCGACGACATCGAAGCTTGCCTTGCTGACCTGCAGGCTAAAGAAGTTCCGCTCATCGATAAGAAATATCGTATCGGTGCTGGCGGCTGTCACATCGCTTTCCTGCATCCAAAGGCTACAGGCCTTCTGCTTGAACTGACAGAACGCCCAGGCGGCCCATCCTTCAAGGCTTAATTGAACGATGGCAAATGCCTTGCCCACCGGGGTAAGGCATCCCCCTCACGGGGGTCCCTAAAATTTTTGGAGGTGTAAGAATGGCAACTGTTGCAGAAAGAATTGAACTTCTTCACAAAAACCTCGCTCACGTAGAGGCTATGGGTGGAGAAAAGAAAGTTGAAAAACAGCATGCAAAAGGCAAACTGACTGCTCGTGAAAGACTGGCTCTTCTGTTTGATGAAGGCACTTTCGTAGAAGTCAATGCCCTTGTAAAATCCCGCTGCCACAACTTCGGTCAGGAAAAGAAAGATCTCCCGGGCGAAGGCGTTGTTACCGGTTACGGTACCGTTGATGGCAGACTCGTATTCGCATTCGCACAGGACTTCACCGTTGAAGGCGGCTCCCTTGGCGAAATGCACGCTGCTAAGATCGTTCACGTAAATGAACTGGCTCTCAAAGTCGGTGCTCCTTGCGTAGGCCTGAACGATTCCGGCGGAGCTCGTATTCAGGAAGCTGTCGATGCACTTTCTGGCTACGGCAAGATCTTCTGGTGCAACACCATTGCATCCGGCGTTATTCCGCAGATCTCTGCTATCATGGGACCATCTGCAGGCGGCGCTGTATACTCCCCAGCTCTGACCGACTTCATTTACATGGTCAAGAAAACATCCCAGATGTTCCTGACCGGCCCGGCAGTTGTTGAATCCGTTACCGGCGAAAAGATCACCGCTGAAGCACTCGGCGGCGCTATGACCCACAACCGTACTTCCGGTGTAGCTCAGTTCGCTTGCGACAACGACGAAGACTGCATTAAACAGATTCGTTACCTGCTCTCCTTCCTGCCGAGCAACAACATGGAAGATGCTCCTATCGTTGAAACCGGTGATGATCCGACCAGAACCGATCCGGCTCTCGATACCATCATGCCAGAAAACTCCAACGCTCCATACAACATGTATGACGTTATCAAATCCGTTGTAGATAACGGTGAATACTACGATGTAGCTAAAGAATTCGCTAAGAATATCATTACCTGCTTCGCACGTTTCGACGGACAGACCGTTGGTATCATTGCAAACCAGCCAGCATTCATGGCAGGCTGCCTTGACTACAATGCATCCGATAAATCCGCTCGTTTCATCCGTTTCTGCGACTGCTTCAACATCCCGGTTGTAAACATTGTCGATGTACCAGGCTTCCTGCCAGGCAAACAGCAGGAATATGCCGGCGTAATTCGTCACGGCGCTAAGATGCTGTTCGCATACTGCGAAGCAACCGTTCCGAAGATCACCATGATCCTCCGTAAAGCTTACGGTGGTTCCTACATCGCTATGTGCTCCCGTGAACAGGGCGCTGACCAGGTATTCGCTTGGCCAACCGCTGAAATCGCTGTTATGGGACCTGCAGGCGCTGCAAACATCATCTTCAAGAAAGACCCGAACAAAGAACAGCGTACAGCTGAATACGTCGAAGAATTCGCTACTCCATACAAAGCTGCTGAACGTGGCTATGTAGACGCAGTTATCGATCCGAGAAACACTCGTCCGACAATCATCAATGCACTGAAGATGCTTGCTTCCAAGCACGAAGTACATCCAGCAAAGAAACACGGCAACATTCCGCTGTAATATTTGCTGCAAGAAAAACTCTAATTGAAAGGATGGGTACAGATGGATAACAACACAGTTATGTATATCGCGGTATTTGCTGCTATCGTAGCAGTAGTAGCGCTGATCATGATCTGGCAGGTACGTTCATCTCTCAATCAGTCCGCAGCACCGGCACCGGCAGCAGCTCCGAAGAAGGCAGCTCCAGCTAGAGCAGCAGCTCCGAAAGCAGCTGACAATGGTGCAGTTGTAGCAGCAATCGCTGCTGCAATCGTTGCTATGGGTGGCGGCGAAATCGTCTCCATCCGCCCGGCAGCTAGAAGTGGCTGGACCTCTGCATCTCGTCTTGCAGGTGTTTCCGGCACTCAGCAGTTCTAATTGAAAGTTGAAAGTACAATCATTTAGGAGGAAAGACAATGAGAAAATTTACTGTAACAGTTAACGGCCAGGATTACGATGTAGTAGTTAAAGATGGCGGCGCTGCAGCAGCAGCTCCGGCTCCGGTAGCAGCAGCTCCGGCATCAGCTCCAGCTCCGGCTCCGGTAGCAGCAGCTCCAGCTCCGGCTCCGGCTCCAGCACCGGCTCCGGCTCCAGCTCCGGCAGCAGCTCCTGCAGGCGCAGGCGAATCCGTTGAAGCTCCAATGCCGGGCAAAGTTATCCGCATCAACAAACATGTTGGCGATGCAGTTGCTTCCGGCGACGAAGTCCTCGTTCTCGAAGCTATGAAAATGGGCAACCCGATCATGGCTCCATGCGATGGCAAGATCACCGGCATGCCGGTATCCGAAGGCCAGTCCGTACAGGGCGGCGACGTTCTCTTCACCGTTGGCTAATAGCCGATATGAAAAAGCAGCGCGTATGCGCTGCTTTTTTGTTGCAATAAAACGGAGTGGATAAGAGAATCAGGCACTCCGTTTTCAATCTCGCGTTTCCGCCGTAAGCGGATCACACGTTGCTTTCTGTATTTGGTGTAGTGACAGCAAGAAGAGGCGGATAAGAAATGGCGACACCGACAGGGGTGAAGCGAATGATCCCCTTCATGGTAAAGGAGGATACGTCCTCTCGGCTGATCTCGGTTCTTTTGCGGCCGCTTCCTGTCACGCCTTAGTAGGCATCATCCTCTTCCATTTCCTGCTTTTCTCTTGCGATGAGGATTCGGAGCATGGTGAGGGAAGCCTGGAGGTAATCATAGTCTTGGGGGAAGGCACAGAGGATGCCGTAGCGGAAGAGAGACTCCTTTTCTTCGGGCGGCACCTGATGAACGGCGATCAGGATATCATCACGGCCATAAAGAGCGAGAGCACGCGAGAGGGCGACAGCATTCTTACCTCTGGCGTCACCGGTCGTGGTGTAGAAGACGAAGTGAACGTCATTGTCTGCGGCCCCCTTGGCAGCATCCTCCGGCTGCTGCGAGGGGCTGACGTCGACGTCCCAGCCGGAGTCTGCCAATGCATTGGCGGCCAGTTTTCGTTCTTCACGATCACTTTCGAGATCATTTTCCATTTCTATGAGGAGAACACGCGGGCGTCTGCCATCAAGTGCAGCAAATTCTTTAGAAAGCCGAAGGGCTTCTTCTCTGACGGTTTCTTTGGTTTTCGGATCGAGTGCCATGGTAAGCTCCTTGTATGAGAATAAAAATAATGATAATGGAATAAACCTTACATGCAAATCTATTATAATATAAATCAAGGCTGCTGTTCAATGCATAATTTGTAATTTCAGATGCAATATTAGCAAGAAATGTATGAGACAGAGAAAAACATTGATTGACACTGAGAAGAATATGAATTATACTGAGACTGTAGTCATTTAGACAATTTCATATGGCTGGCAGATGCGAAAGCATAAAAGAGAATCCGGTCTAAGCCGGAGCGGTCCCGCCACTGTAAGGAGGAGTCTCTCACAGATAAGTCACTGGGCGAAAGTCTGGGAAGGCGTGAAGAGATGAGGAGCCCGAGCCAGGAGAACTATCTGCCAATGAATCACCGCGAAGGAAGTAGGGATCTATCCAAGACATGATTTGATTCTGTCTAAGATCAGGGCTTGTGAGAAGATCAGTATTTCCGTCAACCTGCGAGAGATGGGGAGGGGATTGAGATCGGTCCTGGTCTCATTATTTTCCGGCTGCCCCCACTGGGTCAGTCGTTTTTTTATGGTAGGACCAAGACGTGAACCTGAAGGAGGTGAACTTTCTGTCTGATTGAAATTGTCTAAAGGGGCGTTCTCTTGATTTGCGCTGGTAAGTCAGTGGGCGGCCATAAATTATTAAAGGAGGAACTATTTCATGGATGAAGTAACAAAAGCAACATCCGCGGAAAATCAGGAAAGACAGCTTACCGATAAGGAATTGGAAGCGATTCTGAAACAGTCGGAAGGCAAAACCGATTTCCCACAGGTCACATTTGATGAATTCACACCACCAACCTACGAGGAATGGCTTGATGCGTGCAACGCTCTTCTGAAGGGCAAGCCGTTTGATAAGCTGATGTATACCAAGACGTATGAAGGTATCACTTTTAGCCCGATCTATACCCTGCGTACAGGTCCGGACGCACAGGATGCGATCCTGCCGACCGATGACTATCCGGGTATGGGGGACTTCATGCGTGGTCAGAAAGTCAATGGTTACAAAGAAGAACCATGGGGCATTGCACAGTCCTGTGATGAAGCACTTCCAAAGGAAAATAATGAGCTCCTGAAACACGAAATCGATCGTGGTTCCACAGTATACAATGTACGCCTTGATGCATCCACTCTGCACGGCATCGATGTAACTGATGCTGAAAAACCAGGTGAAACCGGCGTTTCTCTGACCACTCTCGAAGATGTGCATAACCTTCTGGACGGTCTGGACCTTGCAAAGTATCCATTCATGATGTATACCGGCGAATCTGCACTGGCACCGCTTGCTATGGTGGCTGCCGCAGTCAAAGCACAGGGAAAAGATGTGTCCGCGCTTCATGGCGTGATCGGTGGAAGCCCGTTGACACAGCTGCTGACTGATGGCAAGAATAAGGAAAGCCTTGAAAAAGCATACGACCAGATGGCAGAGACCATCCGCTGGGCTCGCAAGAATGCACCGAGCGTAGCGACCGTATTCATCACTTCCGATGTATTCTCTCTGGGCGGCGCACAGGCCGTACAGGAAATCGCATATACCTTCGGCGTCGCTGTAGAGTATGTCCGTGAAATGCTGAAGAGAGGCATTTCGATCCATGATATCGCACAGTCCTTCTACTTCGGCTTCAATGTAGGCGCTACATTCTTCATTGAAATTGCAAAGCTTCGTGCAGCTCGTCAGGTATGGTCGAACATCATGAAGGCTTTCGGTGCAGAAGAAGAAGATCGTTCGATGAAGATCCATGCAAAACCGGCATTCTTCACAAAGACCATTTTCGATGTGGGCGTGAACATGCTCCGCAACACCACCGAAGCATTCTCTGCTGTCGTTGGCGGTGTAGATACCTACGAAAATGCACCTTATGATGATACCGTCAGAAAAGGTGATGAATTCTCCCGCCGTATCGCTAGAAACCTGCAGATCATGCTGCAGGAAGAATTCGGCATGCTGCGCCCGATCGATGCAGCCGGCGGCTCCTGGGCGATTGAAAAACTCACCAAAGAGATGGCAGAAAAGATCTGGGCTGAATTCCAGAAGATCGAATCTCTGGGCGGCATGACCAAAGCAATCAAAGAAGGCTATCCGCAGAAGGAGATCAAAGCCGTCCTTGAAAAGCGCTTCAAAGCACTGGATCTTAGAAAAGACCGTGCGGTCGGCAATAACATGTATCCGCTGATGGGTGAAGTGCTCCTCGAAGCTCGTCCGGAAGATACGAAAGCCATTAAGCAGGAACTTGGCGATGCAGCCAAAGCATATCGTGCAGACCTTGATCTTGCCTTCAGAAGCCAGGCACTGGCAGAACTGAAAGCAGCTGGTGAAGGTGAAGTCGTCGACAAAGCGGCTGCAGCAGCTGCTGCCGGTGCGACCATTGGCGAGATCAATGAAGTCGCTGGGAATGCAGAAGGCTCCGTTGCTATCGAAAAGATCGATGCACACCGCTGGACGGAACGCTTCGAAGCACTTCGCTTTGATACTGAAGCATATAAAGAAAAGACTGGCAAGAATGTCGAGATCTTCCTCGCAAACATGGGCAAGATCCCGCAGCATAAAGCCAGAGCAGACTTCTCCACCTCCTTCCTGCAGGTCGGCGAATTCAATGTCCATCTCAATAATGGTTTCCAGGATGACGAAGACAAACCGGGCTCCCGCTGGGATAAGTGCGTAGAAGCGCTGAAAGCTGGCGCTGATGACAAAGGCACGCCATATGATGTTGCTGTCATCTGCTCCACGGATGCGACCTATCCGGAAGATGTACCGGCTCTGGCTCCGAGACTGAAAGAAGTCTTGGGCGACGGCACCCTCTTCCTCGCAGGCGCAGCTCCAAAGGATCTGGAAGAGACCTACCGCAAGGCGGGCGTAGATGATTTCATCAGCGTCAAAGCAAACTGCTACGAAATTCTCCGCATGCTGCAGAAAAAGAAAGGAATGATTGAATAATGGCAAACACAAATCCTGATTTCACACAGCTGTCTCTGGGGGAACATCCACACTGCTCCTATGATGAGTGGAAGGAAAAGCTGGAAGCCAAGACCGGCAAAGGCTTTGATGCACTCTATGAACCGACCATGGAAAAGATCCCGGTCGCTCCCTTCTATACCAAAGATGTCTATGATGACTGCAATCACCTGGACTTCATGAGCGGTATCCCGCCATTCCTTCGTGGACCATACTCCACCATGTACGTTTTCCGTCCATGGACCGTTCGTCAGTACGCAGGCTTCTCCACGGCCGAAGAATCCAACGCATTCTATAAGAGAAACCTGGCAGCAGGTCAGAAGGGTCTGTCCATTGCATTCGACCTTCCGACCCACCGCGGCTACGATGCGGATAACCCGCGCGTTATCGGCGACGTAGGTAAAGCCGGCGTATCCGTATGCTCCATGCTCGATATGAACATCCTCTTCGACGGCATCCCGCTGGACCAGATGTCCGTATCTATGACCATGAACGGCGCCGTTCTTCCGATTCTGGCATTCTTCATTTCCGCCGGCATCGAACAGGGCGTCGACAAGAAGATCCTTGCAGGTACCATTCAGAACGATATCCTGAAGGAATTCATGGTACGTAACACTTACATTTACCCACCGGCTATGTCCATGCGTATCATTGGTGATATTTTCGAATACACCACCAAGTACATGCCGAAGTTCAACTCCATTTCCATTTCCGGCTACCACATTCAGGAATGTGGTGCTACCTGCGATCTGGAAATCGGTTACACGCTGGCAGACGGCATGGAATACATCCGCTGCGGCGAAAAAGCAGGTCTGCCGGTCGATGCATTTGCAAAGCGTCTGTCCTTCTTCTGGGATCAGGGCAAGAACTACTTTATGGAAGTCGCAAAGATGCGTGCAGCTCGTGTCCTCTGGGCAAAGATCCTCAAAGGCTTCGGCGCAAAGAATCCGAAATCCATGGCACTTCGTACCCACTCTCAGACCTCCGGCTGGTCCCTCACCGAACAGGATCCATTCAACAACATCGGCCGTACCTGTATGGAAGCTATGTCTGCAGCTCTCGGTCACACCCAGTCCCTGCATACCAACGCACTCGACGAAGCAATCGCTCTGCCGACCGACTTCTCTGCTCGTCTGGCTCGTAACACCCAGCTTTACATCCAGGATGAAACCAAAGTCTGCAAGATCATCGATCCATGGGGCGGCTCCTACTATGTGGAATACCTCACCAACGAGATCATCAAACGTGCATGGGCACACATTCAGGAAGTCGAAGCACTGGGCGGCATGTCCAAGGCTATCTCCACCGGCCTTCCGAAGATGCGTATCGAAGAATGCGCCGCTCGTCGTCAGGCAGATATCGACTCCGGCCGTGAAACCATTGTCGGCCTGAACAAGTACAGACTGGCGAAGGAAGATCCGCTGAACGTTCTCTCCATCGATAACACCGCTGTACGTAACGCACAGATCAAACGTCTGGAAAAACTCAGAAGCATCCGCGATCCGGAAGCTGTCCGCCGCGATCTGGAAGCCATCACCAAGTGTGCAGAATCCCGTGACAACGGCAACCTTCTGGAAGCTGCTGTCCAGGCAGCACATGACCGTGCATCCCTTGGCGAAATCTCTGACGCTGTTGAAAAGGTATCCGGCCGCTTCAATGCAGTCATCCACACCATTTCCGGCGTATACTCCAATGAATTCGATGACACCTCCGAACTGGATGAAGCAAAGAAACTGGCTAACGAATTCGAAGCTCTCGAAGGCCGCCGCCCGCGTATCTTCCTCGCGAAGATGGGCCAGGATGGTCACGACAGAGGCCAGAAAGTCCTTGCTACCTCCTTCGCAGATATGGGCTGGGATGTCGACGTAGGCCCGCTCTTCCAGACTCCGGAAGAAGCGGCGCAGGATGCCGTCGACAACGACGTTCATATGGTCGGCTTCTCTTCCCTGGCAGCAGGTCATAAGACCCTGCTCCCGGCTATCGTCGAAGACCTGAAGAAACTCGGCCGTGAAGATATCCTCGTAGCTATCGGCGGCGTTATCCCGCCACAGGATTACGAATTCCTGTACGATCATGGTGCAGTTGCTATCTTCGGACCAGGCACCAACATTCCGAAATGCTGCATCAAGCTGCTCCAGATGCTCGTAGACCGTGCTAAGGAAGAAGCTAAGGCGGAATAAGGTCTCCTACCGTTTTCTGACACTGTCATTCAATGCGTATCGGCAAAGGGTTCAAGGTTCAGGGGTTTACTGGAAATGGTGATACCCTAACCTGAACCCCGAACCCTGAACCAATGACCATTTCGCAGCTGGAATAGTGACAGAAGCGTTTTAAAGAAATCTGATTTCTTGTCCTGCGCGGAGCCGAGGGCGACCTCGGCTCCCTAGCAGGGCTTGCAATCCGAATCGAGTGATAGTCCGGAAAACAGAGGAATGGAAATGGTGATGGATAGTCACCGCGGCCGGTCACTATCACGACCAATGAATCATGCTTGATACACATCATATTTTCATTTGGCAGTCCTCCTTTTCATGATCCATCTACAGGGGGAGAAGCCAGGAAAGGGAGGGTATGACAAATGCCTGAAAACAATGATGATTTAAGACCCAGCTGGGTACCGGAAGAGAAAAATCCTGAATTCGCCTGCTCTGTCATGCGTGGGATAGATACCACGGCAAACAGCATCACCGGGGCGAAGGAATACCCGGATGCTCCGCTTCGAAAAGTGCCGCTTCGTAAGAAAATGACCGTTGAGCAGTACATCGACGGTGTGGCCAAAGGGGATCGTGTGACGCTGTCCAAGGCCATCACGCTGATCGAAAGCAATGCGCCGAAAGACTTTGACAAAGCGCAGCGCGTGCTGCAGGGACTTCTCCCCAGAACGGGCAAGGCTCTCCGTATCGGTATTACCGGTGTACCGGGAGCCGGCAAATCGACCTTCATCGAGTCCTTCGGCCAGATGCTCTGCCATCAGGGCTACAAAGTCGCCGTCCTTGCCGTCGACCCGACCTCATCCATCACCGGCGGCTCTATCCTCGGGGATAAGACACGTATGCAGAATCTGTCTCGTGAACCGAACTGCTTCATTCGACCATCTCCATCCAAAGGCACTTTGGGCGGTGTCGCGAGAAAATCCCGTGAGACTATGCTCCTCTGCGAAGCTGCCGGCTGTGATGTCATCCTCGTCGAGACCGTCGGTGTCGGGCAGTCGGAGACCACGGTCCGCTCCATGGTCGATTTCTTCATGCTCGTCGTACTGACAGGGGCCGGCGATGACCTCCAGGGCATCAAGAAGGGCATCATGGAGCTTGCCGATGCCATCGTTGTCAACAAAGCGGATGGGGATAACCTCGAGCGTGCCAAGGTCGCGCAGGGCGAGTATGAAAGAATGTGCGAATTCATCCGTCCGGCTACCGAAGGCTGGAAAACCCATGCTTACCGCTGCTCCGCGATCAAGAAAACAGGTCTTTTGGAGCTCTGGGCCGTCATGCGTGAATTTGAAAAGGTCACAAAGAAATCCGGCATCTTTGAAAACCGCAGACAGCGCCAGATCCTTGACTGGGTGAACAGCATGATCGATGAACATCTGCATAATCTCTTCTTTGAAGATCCGCTCATCAAGAGCCGTCTGCCATCCGTTAAAGCGGCTGTCCTTGCGGGCGTCGTCTCCCCAAGTCAGGCCGTTACGGAGCTTATCCACTCCTTCGATATGGATCGCGCATCCATCAAGCATTTGGAAGAAACGGAAAAGTAAAGAGCATCCGGCAGACTGGTGGCGGAGATCCCGTGCAAGGATCGATTTCGTTTCTCATAGACCGGATCCTTTATCCGTTTTGCCTATTTTACAAGCAACATACAAAGGAGAACTCCTAATTGTTTACCAAAGATCTATACCTGGCCGGTGGATCCTTCCATGGGCTGCAGGAAGTGTTTTCCAGAATCTATGGTGTCGTAGATACCCAGGCGGGCTATGCGAATAGCTGTATCGAAGCTCCGACGAAGGAGCAGGTCGCCGATGGGAGCGCAGAGGCTGTGGAGTGCGTGAAGGTCACGTACAATCCGAAGAAAATCGACATCGGTATGCTCCTTAATGTATTCTTCACCATCATCAATCCTTACACCGATGGCATTCAGGGAAAATATGTCGGCCCGCAGTACCGAAGTGGGATCTACTACACGAGCAAGGAGGATGTGCCGCAGATCAGCTACTTCCTCGTTTTCCTGCAGAATCGCGGCGTCGCTCATCAGATGACGGACAATGCCCTTGTTGTCAATGAATTCGAAGGAGAAGGGAAGGTGCGCCCGAAGGTCAGGACAGAGATGAAAGAGCTGGTGAATTTCTACCCTGCGGTCGAAGAAGAGCAGCACTATCTCAGAAGTCACCCGGATGCATATACCCCCATCGATATTCATTTGCTGGAAGAATTAAAGATCATACAGTAAAAAGGAGCTGTGAAGAAATGAATCCGCATTTCTTCACAGCCCCTTTTTACTTTGCTTTCATTTGGTTCAGGGTTCAAGGTTCAGGGTTCAGGGTTCAGGGTTCAAGGTTGAGGTGGCGGCTTCGACGCCTTTTTTTAGAAGATGGTATTCTCGTATCGCAGCCTTCCCCTCTAGGGGAAGGCTTATAAAGGCTCCCAGTCACCAGTCATTCCTTTAATAAGCGGGGAGTGGATCGTCTCACATGTGTGGCATGAGATCCTTCGACTCAGTCCCCACTTGTTCTGGCTGGGGCTTTTCACACATGGGGCATTTTCGTCCGCTCAGGATGACGATACGCGAGGGCGGAAGGACTCACAGGCTGGCGGTATCGTCGACTTTTTAGAAGATGGTATTCTCGTATCGCAGCCTTCCCCTCTAGGGGAAGGTGCCCCACAGGGGCGGATAGGGTGACTATGGCATGAAAGACAGCTGGGATAAGGT
>SKED01001092.1_pt1 | contig 25745 bp, 23 predicted proteins | sample 4826651 | NCBI WGS metagenome assembly SKED01 (sample SAMN11008818, study PRJNA524170) | human gut metagenome | biome: Human fecal sample; material: Feces; isolation source: fecal sample from pouch patient p19 | host: Homo sapiens | place: Israel: Tel-Aviv | collected 2016-06-28 | reverse complement strand
GGCAGATACCGCCCCGTCTCCTCGGCGTCCATGGCGTCGAAGACCTTCTGCTCGTCCCGGACGAGGCCGTCCAGCTTGTATTCCATGCTCCGGGCGGCCTTGCCCCGGGTGGTCGTCTCGGGGGCCGGGTCAGCCAGCAGGTACAGCACACCCGCAGGTTCTGCCCCGGTAAAGCGTCCGTCGGCGTCCCGGGTCAGGCTGAACAGGTAGAGCAGCATCTGACAGTCGAGGCCGCAGTAGACTTCCCGCAGGTCGAGCTTTTTCGTGCCGGTCTTATAGTCCACCACCCGCACCCAGCGGGTGCCGTCGTCCTCGATCCACTCGTCGGCGCGGTCCACGGTGCCGATGAGCTGCACCGTCCGGCCATCCGAAAGGCGGTAGGTCTGGCCCCGCACGGCGTCCTCGCCGGGGCCGATCTTCAGCTCACAGGCCACCGGTTTGAAGCTGGACTGGCGCTGCTCGTCCCGCAGGTAGCACAGCAGGCCCGTCATGCTCTTTTTGAGGCGGGAGAGCAGATAGGCGAAGCGGGCCGTGTCCTCGGGGAGGTAGCGCTTTGCGTACTCATCTACGAGAAGCCCGGCCAGCGCCGCCATGGCCTCGTCGTCGAGGTCGAGGAAGGGCTGTAAGCCAGCGCAGGGGTTGTCAGGGCCGGGGTGGGGGTCGAGGGCCATCTGGAGCACCCAGTGCATGAGGGTGCCGCTCTGGTCGGCGGAGAGCTCGGCCCGCTTCCGGGGTCGCAGACCCAGCACGTACTGCAGGAAATAGCCGTACCGGCAGGTGTAGTATTTTTCGAGCTGACTGGGCGAGATGCGGAGCCGCCGGCCCAGCAGCGTTTCCAGTGCCTCGAGGTCACTGACCTGACGGGGGCTGCGGCCCGCCATCCGGCGCAGGAGGGCGAGGCCCTCGGGTTCTGCCCCGCCGGGGGCATGAAGGGCCTCGGTGAGGCTGGCGCGTTCGGTCTCCGTCAGGGGCCAGCCGCCGCCCAGCACGTCGAGGCCGTCGGCGGCAGTGGCCGCGAGGTCGGTCAGGTCCAGTTCCGGCGCACCCGGTCTCAGCACGTCCACGATGGGCTCGAGGGCGGCGCAGAGGGTCTGGCCCTGCCCCTTCGGCCAGCTGAGCCAGAGCCCCTTTGCCGGGGCGGTGAGGGCCTTATAAAAGCAGACCTGTTCCCGCACCACCCGGTTCTCGAAGCAGTCCGGAAGCTCGATTTCCTGCGCCATCAGGGCGTCGCGGTCGGCGTGGGTCAGCAGGCCCGTCTCGCCGGGCGCGGCGGGGAATTCGCCCTCGGAGAGGCCCAGCACAAAGACATAGTCCGGTGCGTCAAGGCGCATCTTGCCTGCGCTGGCCAGCACCACGGCGTCCAGCGGCTGGGGGATGTGGCCGAGGTCGGACGAGCGCAGCAACAGCCCGAACAGCTCTTCGTACTCGGGGATGGTGACGCTCTGGCCGCCCAGCAGGCCTGCCATCTCGTCCAGCAGTCCCATAACCACGTTCCACTCCCGGGCGGCTTCCTCGGCGGCGGGGATGCCCCGCTCGGCCCGGATGGCCTCCACCTGCGCGGCCTGAGCGGCCTCCGCGCCCAGCTCCTTCAGGCAGAAGTAGAGGGCGCGGCTCATCTGCTCGGCGTTGGCAGAGCGGAGCTTCGCGCGCAGGCCGTCGGCGGCGGTGACGAGAAGGGCGCGGGCCTTTTCGGCCCGGGCAAGGTTTTCTCTGTCCTCGTCGGTAGGCTCCGCATCGCCGAAGCCCCGGGGGTTCTTCTCGAAGGGCGCGCGCCACGCCGCCGCGTTGGGCGACCAGGTGTAGGCGTAGTTCTCAAGGGCGCAGACCTCTTCCTCGGTGAGGGCGCAGAGGCCGGTCTTGGCCAGGGTGGTGAGCTGTTCCGTCAGCTCCGCACCCCGGGCAATGGCCAGCAGACACCGCACCGCCGTGGCCGGGGCGCTGAACTCGGGCGTCGTCGGCTCGTCGCAGTAGAGGGGGATGTCCGCCATCCGGAACTCGTACTTCACGGCAGCGCGGTATTTCGAGATGTCGCGGCAGACCACCGCCACCTTCCCGCAGCGGACGCCCTGCCGCATGAGGCGGCGGATGGCAGCAGCGGCGGCGCGGGCTTCTTCCTCCCGGCTGGGGGCGGCGAATAATTTTATTTCCGGACAGGCCGGAGGCGGGTCACACCGGCCCGCGGCCAGCAGCTGCGCCGCAGCGGCAAGGCCGGGGGCGTCGGCGTGGCGCACGTCCCGGCGCAGCAGTTCCGGCACAGCCACCGCAGTGCCGTTCCGGCGGGCCAGCTGGCGCAGCTGCGCCGCCACCTGCTTCGCGCCGGAGAAAAGGCTCATGTCCCCCGGCACGAGCGGGGTGCCGTCGTCGCAGAGGGCCACCGTCACGGTGGGCAGCGAGGCCAGCAGAGCGCCCATCAGCCGCTTTTTCGGGGCGTTGAAGGTGTCGAACTCGTCGATAAAGACGGCCCTGTCCCGCAGGAACTCCGGCAGTTCGCCCCGGGCCAGCGCGGCCTCGAGGCGGGATGCGGCCAGCTCCAGCCGGTCGGAGGGGTCCATGCCTGTCCCGGCCAGCAGGGTCTCGTAGCCCTGAAAGATGAGGGCCAGTTCACTGAGCTTGGCGCTGTCGGTGCCGCAGTCCTGCGCCAGCTCATAGAGCTGCTGGCCCGAGAGACCCGCGCTCTTGAGCTCGTCGATGGTCTCGGCGGCCATCTGGCAGAAGGCGGCTGAGCGGCGGTGGCGGTAATAGTAATGGACATTGTCCTGCAGTTCCTCGAGGGCGCGGCGCACCAGCACGGCCCGGCCCGCGTCGCTGAGGGTCTGGACAGCAGAGCCGCCCTCCGCCGACAGGATATGCTCGGCGAGGCTGGTGAAGGAAAAGCTCTCCACCAGTCCGCTCAGCGCGTCGCCCATCTCCCGGTGGATGCGGCCCTCGGTGGACGAGGTGAACTGCTCCGGCACCAGCAGGATGCTCTTCTCCCCCGCCTCAGCCCGCGCCCGGATGCGCTGGTACAGCAGGGTGGTCTTTCCGCTGCCGGAGCCGCCTAAAAGTAGTTTTAACATGGTGAATCTCTCCGTTGGGTCAGTTTTCTATCGTGGGCGGCTTGCCCTCATTTTTCTATCATTGTACCACAAAATTGCAGCGACATCTATTCTGTGGTACAATGAAGAAAAAATCATCTCAGAAAGAGGACACCTGCATGAAAATTTTAGCAGTAGATTACGGCGACAGCCGCACCGGCCTCGCCACCTGCGACCGCACCGAGTTCCTGACTTCCCCCATCACGCCTCAGATCACCGTCAAGGCCCGGGACAAAGTCGCCGCCAGGGTCTGCGAGGTGGCAAAGGAGATCGAAGCCGAGCTCATCGTCATCGGCCTGCCGCTGAACATGGACGGCACCGAGGGCGAGCGCGCCCGCAAGAGCCGCAAGCTGGCCAAAACCGTTGAGATCTGGAGCGGCCTGCCCGTCCGGATGTGGGACGAGCGCCAGACCACCTGCGCCGCTGCTGACCTCCTCGACGAGAGCGGCACCTTCGGCGCAAAGCGGAAAAGCATCCTCGACTCGGTGAGCGCGACGGTGATACTGGACGACTACCTCGCGTGGCGGAAGGAGCACCCGGGGGAGGTCTGAACGCCCCCGCCGCCCCTGTGGCAAAGTTTCTTTGCGAAGTCCGGACAGTTTGTTGCAAAGTCCGCAGAAAATCGTCGTTTTCCGGTTTGTTTTCACAATTTTCCTGAGCCGAATTTGTATAGTTTTCCAGCTTGACAGCACCGGCTCTTCTCCGATAAAATGAGGGCAGAAGAACCCCCTGACCAGATGGCCGGAGAGGACGCTTCTTCATGAGAAAAAACAACTGGACTCACCAAAACAAAAACGATTGGAGGCGACCCACATGACAAAACTGAGAAAGCTGACTGCCCTGCTTCTGGCCGGTGCACTGACCCTTCTGCTCCTGACCGCCTGCAGCGGTGGCGGCGGCTCTTCCGGCCCGGAGGCCCAAGCCGAAGCCGAGGTGATGCGGGCCATCAACAACGGCCGCGCCGTGGCCCTGGCCAATGACGATGGGATGCGTACTGTTGCAAACACCCGTCTGGACGCTCTGAATAAGGAGCTTGAGCTGAAGGGCGATGCTTTCGGATACCAGTTCTTCAACAAGGTGGATGCCAAGTGGGACAACGACAATAAGAACGCCACCCTCACTCTGGTCGCCAAATATGACTACAACGATACCACGCTGCAGAAGATCATCGATCAAATCAAAGGTAGCGATCAAAACGAAGCCTTGGATTTTGCCCTGAACGGCAACTATACCAAGGCAGGCGTAGCGGCCCGGATCATTCGCGGCCAGACTTATGTTGCCATCTCCCTGCGGGTGGGCAGGAATCTCTGATCTCTTCCCGATTTTCCCCGCATCTCGTCTGATTTCCCCATAAACGCAGATCACCCGCCAGTTGGCGGGTGATTTTTTTGCAGCCGTCCCACCGCCCGGAGGGCGGAAAACCAGCTTCTTATTCGTATTTCGTGATGGTCACACTGTTGATGGTGATGGGTTCGGTGGGGCGCTGGGCCTCATCCACGCCGGTCTGGGCGATGGTGTCCACCACTTCCATCCCTTCGTACACCTGCCCGAAGACGGTGTCGGTGTAGTCGAGGTAGGGTGCGCCGCCCGCTGTCTGGTAGGCGCTCACCACGTCGGCCCGCCAGCCGGCGGCGTTCATCTGGTCGATGAGCTCCTGCGTCACCGAGCTGCTGCCCGGCAGGGTCTCCATGACATAGAAAACGCTGGCGCAGTCGCCGGAGGCGTCCGCTGCGGCACAGAGTGCGCCGGAATAGTGGTGGAGCTTATCGGTGGTCTCGGCGGAGAAACGGTTCCCGTTCCAGATGGTGGTGCCTCTGCCGTCCGCGCCCTGCCCGGCCTCCACCACGAAGTCCTTCTCCACCCGGGTGACGGTCAGTCCGTTGTAAAAGCCCTGCTGGGCCAATGTCGTGAAATTCTGCACGGCCTGCGGGGCCTCGGTGGAAAAGAGCACTGCTTTGAACACGCCTGCCGAGGTATCGAACACCGCGATGGTGTCCCCCGCCGCCGGGTGGGTAAACTGCAGCTCTGCCGACTCCACAGCCGGGCGGCTGACCGTCTGCACCGTGCCGGCCTTCCCGCCCTGGATGCTGGAGAGAATATTATGTGCACTGCATCCGGCCAGAACGGCCGTCAGGGCCAGTGCCGCCATTATTTTTTTCAAGGCTCTCATGAGCGGGCCTCCCTGTCCATATATTATAGCAAAGATGGCTTTTCAAAAGCTATCGCTATAGTATATCACATTCCGGCCCGGGAAGCGAGAGGAAAAAGCGTGAAAATTTGTTATTGGATTTCTATGCGAAAAACATCTTGACGAGCGGGCAAAAAAACGCTACACTATAGGCGTACCCGGAACCCACAGCTCAGAAGGAGCAGAGCGGGCAGGGTGTGACAGTTATTCCATTTTTTAGATATTTGACAGGAGAACGTGACTTATGGCAGAAGATATGAACAAGTCCGCCGCTGAGACCGAAGAGGAATATCAGCCTGACCTGATGACCCTCGAGGACGAGGACGGCAATGAGGTCACGTTTGAAGTGATCGACGCTCTGGACCATAAGGGCGTGCATTACCTGGCCGTTGTCGAATACGCCGAGAATGAGGAAGACCTGGACGAGGACGCCCAGCTGGTCATCCTGAGCGTCGGCGAGGACGACGAGGGCGAGTATCTCGATGTGGTCGAGGACGATGAGACCCTGCTGGAAGTCAGCAAGCTGTTCGAGAAGCGTCTGAGCGACCAGTTCGAGATCGAGTGATTTTTCAGCAAAGACTTCCTGCCCGGCGCGATTTGTTGCGGTTTATATGATCCTACTAATCATTCAACGGGAGCTTGGAGTTCGTCGGTGGATTGCAGACCTCCCCGTCATGGGTCGACCATGAAGGCTCGATGAGGAAGCGCGAAACCGGAGACAGAGCACCCACCTGTCCGCAAGGGTAGGTTTGATTGCCGCAGACGTCCGGGCGGGATTCTTTATAGGTATCAAAAAGGCTCTCGTGCCGTATTTCCTGCCGGCATGAGAGCCTTTTTCTTTTGTCTCTACTCCCCGGTCTCGTCCGTAAACAGGCCCGGGATACCGCAGATAGCGGCCACGCCCACCAGCGTGAACACGATGCGTGACCAGATGGACGCGCTGCCGCCCAGCAGCCAGCCGACGAAGTCGAACTGGAACAGGCCCACAAGGCCCCAGTTGATGCCGCCGACGATCATGAGGATGAGACAGATTTTATAAAAGGTCTGCACAAAAAGACCCTCCTTCCTTTGGGCAGTATGCCCGACGGGAAGGAGGGTTATGCATTTTATAGGGTCAGCGCCGCTCGAAAGCCTCTCCCTCTGGGAGAGCCTTTTACCTTCTTACTACGCAAGCCCCTCCCCTGACGGGCTGGGCCGTATAGACCTGCGGCCAGCGGGCGCGGAGGGCGTCGGCGGCGGCTTTGGCTTCGGCTTCGGTGCGGAACACGCCGAAGACCGCCGCGCCGCTGCCGGTCATGAGGGCGGTGACGGCCCCATTCTCCCGGAGGGCGGCCTTGATGGCCTCGTTGTCCTTGGCCCCGCTGCACTCCTCGAGGGCGTTTCCGGCAGCGGCGCAGACAGCGTCCAGGTTGCCCGCCCGGATGGCGGCTTCCTGGGCGGCGCAGTCGGGGTGGACACTGCTGCCGACTTTGTCGTAGGCCGCAAAAGCCTCCGGCGTCGAGATGCCGTAGCCGGGCATCACCACCGTGAACCAGCACTCGGGCAGGGGCGGCAGCGCCTTGATGAGGTCACCGAGGCCCTGCACCCGGCAGGTGCCGCCCATGAGGGCGAACGGCACGTCTGCGCCGATACCGGCACCCAGAGCGCAAAGCTCGCTCATGGATAGACGGGCGCCGTACAGCTCGTTCAGACCCACCAGAACAGCCGCAGCGTCGGCGCTGCCGCCAGCCATACCGGCCCGGACGGGGACGCTCTTATAGATGGTGATGTCTGCACCCGCCAGCAGGCCCGTATAGTGGAAAAAAGCCAGCGCCGCCTTGATGGCGGTGTTGCCCGGGCCGGGCTTGACATTGCTGCCGGGCAGGGTCAGATCGAGGTAAGGACTGCGGCGGATGACCACCCGCTCGTAAAGCGAGATGGCCTGCATGGTCATATCCAGCGCATGGTAGCCGCCGGGCAGGATGCCCACCACGTCCAGCGCCAGATTCAGCTTGGCCGGAGCCAGGACCGTCACACGATCGCGCATCGTTTTTCCTCCTCACTTGCAGTTCTCGTTCAAAAACTCCCGGATGCGGCGGATAGCCTCCATCAGGTGCTCCACGCTGTAGGCGTAGGACACACGGGCGTATCCCTCGCCGGACGCGCCAAAGGCGTTGCCCGGGATGATGGCGACATGCTTCTGCTCCAAAAGCTTTGTGCAGAACTCCTCGCTGCTCATGCCGCTGGACTTGATGCAGGGGAAAGCATAGAACGCGCCCCGCGGCTCAAAACAGCTCAGGCCCATATCGTTGAAACTCTTCACCACGAGGCGGCGGCGCATATTATACTCGTTGCGCATCCGCTCGATCTCGCCGTCGCAGTCCTTGAGGGCCGTGATGGCAGCGTACTGGCTGGTGGTGGGGGCGCTCATGATAGCGCTCTGGTGGATCTTGGTCATGATCTTGATGATGGGCGCGGGGCCGCAGGCATAGCCCAGCCGCCAGCCCGTCATGGCGTAGGTCTTGGAGAAGCCGTTGACCACCACCGTCCGCTCGGCCATGCCGGGCAGCGTGGCGATGGAAACGTGGTTCTGCAGGCCGTAGTTCAGCTCGGCGTAGATCTCATCCGACAGCACCATGATGTTGGTGCCGCGCAGGACTTCCGCGATGGCCTCGAGGTCTTCCCGCTCCATCACCGCGCCGGTAGGATTATTGGGGAAGGGCATGATGAGGAGCTTGGTCTTCGGGGTGATAGCGGCTTTCAGGGCGTCGGCCCGGAGGCGGAACTCATCCTCCTGCCGGCAGGCCACATGGACCGGCACACCGCCGGACAGGGTGGTGATGGGCTCGTAGCAGACGAAGCACGGCTCCGGGATGATGACCTCATCGCCGGACTGCACCAGAGTGCGGATGCACATGTCGATGGCCTCACTGCCGCCGACGGTGACGAGAACTTCCTTTGCCGGGTCGTATTTCAGGCCCATCCGGCGGTCGAGGTAGCGGGCGATCTCGGCCCGCAGCTCTTTCAGGCCCGCGTTGGAAGTATAGCGGGTGCGGCCATGCTCGAGGCTTTCGATGCCCGCCTCACGGACGGCCCAGGGGGTCTTGAAGTCGGGCTCACCGACGCCGAGGCTGATGCACTCGGGCATCTCGGCGGCGAGGTCGAAGAATTTGCGGATGCCGGAGGGGCGCATGGCCGCAGCGGCAGGCGCGATCAGTTTATCGTAATCCATCACAGCACGGTGCACTCTCTTTCATCGATTTCTTCGTCCTGATACAGACGGCCCTCTTTTTTGTAGGTGCGGAGCACGAAATGGGTGGCCGTGGACAGCACATCGTCCAGCGGCGACAGCCGCTTTGCCACAAAGAGGGCGATCTCCTGGAAGGTCTGGCCCTTGATGACCAGCTGCAGGTCGTAGCCGCCGCTCATCAGCAGTACGCTCTCCACCTCGTCGAAGGAGGCGATGGTAGCGGCGATCTCGTCAAAGCCGCGGCTCTTCTTGGGGCTGACGTTCAGCTCGATGACGGCTTCCACCCGGTTCACGCCGGCCTTCTCCCAGTCCACGAGGGTCTTGTAGCCCTTGATGATGCCCTGCGCCCGGGCCAGGTCTATCATAGCCGCCACCTCGGCGGGGGATTTATTCAGCATGGCCGCAATGTCCTCCACCGACATCCGGGCATTGTCTTCAAGGATCTTCAGAAGCTGTTCCATCGTTGTCTCTCCTTTGTTCAGCCTGTGGCGATATTTATAGATAAGTATAGCACACTGCCCTGCAGTTTGCATCTGGTTTTTGCAAGTTCTGCCGGAGATAGACATTCTTTTTCCCTTTTCCCCTGCTCTTTTTTCCAAAAAGAGTGTTCATTTTTCGTGAAATCTGCTATACTTGAGGTGAGTAAGCCTCTCCCAAGGGGAGAGCCTTTCGTTTTGTCAACATTTATATAGAAGGGGTAGGAATTATGAAAGCATTCATTACCGTCATCGGCCACGACACCGTGGGCGTCGTCGCCCGTGTCTCGGGCCTTTGCTGTGAGCTGAACATCAACATCGAGGACGTCACCCAGAGCATCCTGCAGGGCATGTTCGCCATGATCATGCTGGTGGACATCTCCAAGTGCAGCGTCTCCCACGAGGAGCTGCACCAGAAGATGGACGCTCTGGCCGCTGAGATGGGGATGCAGATCAACCTCACCCGCCAGGAAGTTTTCGACGCGATGCACACGATTTAAGGAGCAAACTACTATGAGCATGATGAACACCGGCGACATCCTCGAGACCATCGAGATGTTCACGCAGGACAATCTGGACGTGCGCACCGTCACCATGGGCATCAGCCTGCTGGACTGCATCGACCCGGACCCCAGGAAAGCCTGCGAAAAAATTTATAACAAGATCACCACCCGCGCCGCCCGGCTCGTTCCGGCTGTGGAGCACATCAGCGCCGAGTACGGCATCCCCATCATCAACAAGCGCATCAGCGTCACCCCCATCGCCATGCTGCTGGGTGCCTGCCCGGACGCCGACCCGGTGGACTTTGCCAAGACCCTCGACGCCGCCGGCAAGAAGGTGGGCGTCAACTTCGTGGGCGGCTACACTGCCCTCGTCCACAAGGGCTTCTCGGCGGGCGACCTGCGCCTCATCGAGTCCATCCCCCGCGCACTGGCCGAGACGGACATCGTCTGCAGCTCGGTGAACATCGGTGCCACCAAGGCGGGCCTGAACATGGACGCCATCAAGCTGATGGGCGAGGCCGTCAAGAAGGCCAGCGAGCTCACCGCCGACCGTCAGTGCATCGGCGCAGCAAAGCTGGTGGTCTTCTGCAACGCGCCCGAGGACAATCCCTTTATGGCAGGTGCCTTCCACGGCCCCGGTGAGCCCGACTGCGAGATCCACGTCGGCGTCTCCGGCCCCGGCGCGGTCCGCGCCGCGCTGGCCCGGCTGCCCAAGGACGCCCCCATCGACCAGGTGGCCGAGCTGGTGAAGCGCACCGCCTTCAAGATCACCCGCGTGGGCCAGCTGGTGGCAAACCTCGCCTCTAAAGAGCTGGGCGTACCCGCCGGCATCATCGACCTGTCGCTGGCCCCCACCCCCGCTGTGGGCGACAGCGTGGCCAACATCCTCGAGGAAATGGGCCTTGAGACCTGCGGCTGCTGCGGCACCACTGCCTGTCTCGCCCTGCTCAACGACGCTGTCAAGAAGGGCGGCGTCATGGCCTCCAACCACGTTGGCGGCCTGTCGGGCGCTTTCATCCCCGTCAGCGAGGACGACGGCATGATCCACGCCGCCGAGTGCGGCTGTCTCACCATCGAAAAGCTGGAGGCCATGACAGCTGTCTGCTCTGTGGGCATCGACATGGTCATCATCCCCGGCGACACCACCCCTGCCGTCATCAGCGCCCTCATCGCCGACGAAGCCGCCATCGGCATGGTCAACAGCAAGACCACCGCCGTCCGCGTCATCCCGGCCATCGGCCGCAAGGCGGGCGAAGTGCTGGACTTCGGCGGCCTGCTGGGCTACGGCCCCATCATGCCGGTCAACCAGCGTGACCCCTCCGTCTTCATCAACCGCGGCGGCAGACTCCCCGCCCCGATGCAGTCGCTGAAGAACTGAGCGCTGTTTATAAACTTTCTGCGCACCGCTTGACTTTTGCGCGGGATGGCATATAATAAACTCAGGAATGTGAATACTCCATTGGTTTCACCCCAATGGAAAAGCCCCCAAGGAGCCGCGAACTCCCAGGGGGCTTTCCTTTTAATTAGGCTTTGCGGTTCTCATCGTATCTGTCAAGCCATTTGCAGATAAACCGCGACGTTACATCTGCTGCGACAGACACCAAGAATGTGAATATATACTCCATTGTTTCACCCCCTCTCCCGTGGATTACGGGGTGAACCGCAAAGCTATTATAACATAGATTCCGACAAAAAGATACCGCAAATCGTTTTGAATCAGACGGAATAAATCCCCCGAAACAGGCCCATCCTCTGGATAAACTTTCCATGAGGGGGCCTGTTTTTTATGTTATCCCGCCGCGAAATGGGGGCGCTGTGCGCCTCGCTGCTGTTCTGTCTTCTGCTGTCGCTGGGGGCAGGCTGGGCGCAGAGCCAGCTCATCACCGCCGACCAGCTTGCCGCCGACACCCTGCGGCTCCACATCCGGGCCGACACCGACTCCGTGCGCGACCAGAGCGCGAAGCTGGCTGTCCGGGACGCCATGCTGGCTCTCACCGACGAAGCTTGCCCGGCAGACAGCCGAGCCGACGCCCGGGCGTGGGCGGCGGAAAACCTCGTCCGCTTCGAGCTGACGGCCCGCCAGACACTGGCCTCTCTCGGCATCCGTACACCGGTGAAAGCCTGCCTCATGAATATGTACTTTCCCACCCGGCGCTATGACGGCGGGGCTCTGCCCGCCGGGCGGTACGACGCGGTGCGGCTGGACATCGGGACGCGGCGGGCAGGCCGGAACTGGTGGTGTGTGCTCTACCCGGGGCTCTGCCGGTCAGCCTGCGGCGGGTACGACACGCCTGCCGAAAATGACCTTGTCTGCGGGGAGTATATCGTCCGGTTCCGGTTCGTGGAGTGGTGGGGCGGCCTCACCGCGCCCCGGGAGGACGTGGTGCTGGCCGGGTGAACAGGCCATCGGCACGCCGCATAGGATGAGCGCGGAAGGAGTGTGACAACACTATGGCAATTCCTGCTTACTACTCGCTCATCCAGCGCGGCAGCTCCGGCCCGGACGTGGCCCTCGTGCAGACCTGGCTCAACGGCATCCGGGACAGCTGCACCTGGCACGCCGCCCTCACCGTGGACGGAAAGTTCGGCGCAAACGCCGAGAAGGCTGTCCGGGAGTTCCAGCTCCGGTACGGCCTCAAAGAGGACGGCAAAGTGGGCGCGAACACCTGGAACGTGCTCTACGCCCGCTACACGGCCAAGCACGGTCTCATCGTCCCCTACCCCGGCATCGTGCTGCGGAGCGGCAGCGTGGGCGGCTGCGTCCGGCTGGTGCAGCAGAAGCTCAACGCCGAGGGCGAGCGGCTCACCACCGACGGCAAGTTCGGTGCCAGCACCGTCGCCGCCGTCAAGCGCTACCAGACCCGCCACAGCCTGACCTCCGACGGCTCCGTGGGTAAGGATACCTGGGAAAAGATGTTCCCTGCCGCGTGACGTAACGGAAAAACCTCTCCGTCACGCCTTCGGCGTGCCACCTCCCCTGACAGGGGAGGCCTTGGCATGCCGGGCCACCCTGAGCTGGACGCCTAAAGCCTAATGGAACACAAAATAGAGTACCCTGCTATAGAGATTCACAGCATCTTGACAAAATGCGATTGTCCAGAAGCCGCTGCCCTCTGTAGCAGGGTACTACTGTTTCCGAAATCAAAAAACTTTCAGCGTCCAGCGTAGACCTGATAGGGGAGCCACTGGCGAAGCAGACTGAGAGGTTGCCCCCTCGACAAACGCCCCCAACTCTCCTATAATAAAATCATCCCAACGAAAGGCGGTGTCCCCATGCGTTTCCTTCACCTCTCCGACCTGCATCTGGGCAAGCGGGTCTGCGAATTCTCCATGCTGGACGACCAGCGCTACATTTTAGAGCAGGTCCTCTCCCTGCTGGACGCCCGGCCCGTGGACGGCGTTCTGCTGGCAGGCGACCTCTACGACAAGCCCGTGCCGCCCGCCGAGGCGGTGCGGCTGCTGGACTGGTTCCTCACCGAGCTTGCGGCGCGGGGACTGCCCGTTTTTGCCGTCAGCGGCAACCACGACTCGGCAGACCGCATCGCCTTCGGCGCACGGCTGCTGGCAGGGAGCCGGGTGTACGTCAGCCCGGTCTTTGCCGCACCGCCTGCGCCCATCACCCTGACGGACGAATACGGCCCGGTGGACATCTGGCTCCTGCCCTTTTTGAAGCCCGCCGCCGTGCGGCACGTCTTCCCGGACGAGAAGATCGAGAGCTACAACGACGCCATCGGCTGCGTGCTGAACGCCTGCGCACCCGACCCCGCCCGCCGGAACGTACTGGTGGCCCACCAGTTCGTGGCCGGGGCGGCGGTCTGCGAGAGCGAAGAGCCCAGCGTGGGCGGGGTGGACAGCATCGACGTCTCCCTCTTCGAGGGCTTCGACTATGTGGCTCTGGGCCACCTCCACAGTCCCCAGAAGGTGGGACGGGACACCGTCCGCTACGCAGGCAGTCCCCTCAAATATTCCTTCTCCGAGGCCCATCAGCACAAAGCCGCTCTCTTCGTCACCCTGGGCGAAAAGGGCAGCGTCCACTTCGAGGCCGCGCCTCTCACCCCCCGGCACGACCTGCGGGAGCTGCGGGGCAATTACATGGAGCTCACCGACCGCCGGGCCTACGACGGCACGCCGACGGACGACTACCTTCACATCACCCTCACCGACGAGCAGGACGTTCCCGACGCGCTGGCCCGGCTGCGGGTCATCTACCCGAACCTCATGCGGCTGGACTACGACAACCGCCGCACCCGGGCCGCTGAGACGCCCGACGCCGCTGCCCGAGCCGAGAGCAAAACGCCCCTCGAGCACTTTGCGGCCTTTTACGAAGCCCAGAACGGCCAGCCCCTCTCCGACGAACAGGCGGCGTTCTGCCAATCGCTCATCGAGGACATCTGGAAGGAGGACGAAGCATGAGGCCCCTGAAACTGACCCTGTCGGCCTTCGGGCCTTATGCCGCCGAGACCGTTCTGGACCTCGCCCAGCTGGGCAGAGGCGGGCTCTACCTCGTCACCGGCGACACCGGCGCGGGCAAGACCACCCTCTTCGACGCCATCACCTACGCCCTCTACGACCATTCCAGCGGCGGCGTCCGGGAAGGGGCCATGCTCCGCAGCAAGTACGCCGAGCCCGGCACCCCCACCTTCGTGGAGCTGGAATTTGAGGTGCGGGGACAGCGCTGCACCGTCCGCCGCAATCCCGAATACCTCCGCCCGAAAGCCCGGGGCGAGGGCTTTACCACCGAAAAGGCCGACGCCTGCCTCACCTACGCCGACGGCCGCCCGCCCGTCACCCGGGCTAAGGACGTCACCGCCGCCGTGGTGGACATCATCGGGCTGGATTACAACCAGTTCTCCCAAATCGCCATGATCGCTCAGGGGCAGTTCACCCGGCTGCTCAACGCTTCCACCGAGGAGCGGAGCAAGATCTTCCGCAAGCTGTTCCGCACCCAGCCCTACCAGCGTCTCCAAGAGCGGCTGCAGGCCGAGAACGCCGCCCTCACCCGCCAGCGGGAAGAGCAGAGCCTCCGCATCGGGCAGCTGCTCTCCGGCCTGAGCTGGGCCGAAGGGGACGCCGACGAAGCCGTTCTGGACGAGCTGGCCCCCCTCTGCGAGGCGGGCGGGCAGGCGTCGCCGGAAGCAGTACTGCCCCTTCTGGACGCCCTGCTGGCCGGGCAGGAGCAGGCGCTGAGCGCCGCCACCTCCGCCCGGACTGAGGCCGAGGCAGAGCTGGACAAGCTCCAGCAGACGCTGGGCCGGGCCGAACAGTCCGAGAAGCTCCGCCTCGAGCTGACCGCCGCGCAGGCCCGGCAGGACGCTCTGCGGCCCGTTCTGGACGCCGCCGAGGCCGAAGCAGCCCGCCACGCCGGAGATGCCGCCGCGCTGGACGCGCTGGCCGGAAAGCTCGAGCGGGCAAAATCCGACCTCGCGGCCTTCGACGGGCTGGACAGCCTCGAAAAGAAGCTTTCTGCCGCCCGGGACGCCGCCGCCCTCGAGAACGCCAGAGCTGAAAAGCGCCGCGCCGCCCTCGGGCAGCTGGACGGAGAACTGACCGCTTTGGAGCAGAGCCTCGCCTCCCTTGGGGGCGCGGAGGCCGAGAACGTGAGCCTTGAGGCCCGGGCCGAACAGCTGACCCGGCGGGAAACGGCCCTCGCGCAGCTGGCCCAGAGCCTCGCCGAGGGGCAGCGCCGGGGGCAGGCCTCACGGCAGGCGCAAGAGCGTTATCTTCTCGCCGACGGCGCAAAGGAGCGCGCCCACGCCCTCCGCGACCACCTCGAGCGGGCCTTTCTCAACGCGCAGGCGGGCCTGCTGGCCGAAGGGCTGACGGACGGCACCCCCTGCCCCGTCTGCGGCAGCACCCATCACCCGAAGCGGGCCGTTCTGCCCGCCGCAGCCCCCACTCAGGCCCGGGTAGACGCGGCCAGACCGTCCGCCGACGAGGCCGCCCGCGCCGCACAGGAAGCCAGTGCGGCCGCCGCCAAGGCCGTGGCCGCAGACCGGGAGGCCAAAGCCACCCTCCGCCGGGACGCCGAGGCCCTGCTGCCGGAGCGGTTCACCTCACCGGAGGGGCCGGTGAAGCTGACCGTCTCGCTCTTAAAGACGGCTCTGGCCGAAGAAAGTGAGGCCCTGCACACCGCACAGGAAGCCCTCGACAAGGCTCAGAAGCAGAATGCCGCCGCCCTCGCCGCCAAGGCCCGGCAGGAGGACGAGCGGCAGAAAAAGGCCGCCCAGCGCTCTGCCCTCGAGGCCGAGGCACGGGCTTCCGCCGAGGAAGCCGCCCGGCAGTCTGCCTCCGCCAAGGCGCTGGAGGCCCAGTGTGCCGAGGCCCGGGCCGCTCTGCCCGCCGCTGGCCGGGAAGAAGCCCGCCGGGCGCTGGCCGAGCTGGAAAACGAGCGCTGCGCCCTCCGGGCCGGAATGGACGCCGCCGCGTCGGCTCTGGCCAAGGCCCGGCAGGACTACGCCGCTGCCGAGGCCGCAGTCACGGCCCTGACGGCCCAGCAGACGGAGGCGGGCGAAGCCGCCGACCTGCCCGCCCTCGAATCCCAGCGGGACGCCCTGACGGCCCGGCGCACCGCTCTCGCGGCTCAGGAAAAGGCCCTGACGGCCCGCCTCCTGCCCAACCGGAAGGCCGCTGACCTCTACCGTCAGCACGCCGCCGCCCGGGCGGAGCTGGAACGCCGCTGGCAGTGGGTGAACGCCCTCGCCTCCACGGCGGGCGGCACCCTCAGCAGCAAACAGAAGATCCGCCTAGAGGCTTACATCCAGATGAACTACCTCGACGCCATCCTCGTCCACGCCACCACCCGCCTCATGCAGATGACCGCCGGGCAGTACGAGCTGGAGCGGGTGGGTGCCGAGAACCAGCGCAGCCAGTCCGGCCTCGACCTCGGCGTCATCGACCACTACAACGGCACCCGCCGCAGCGTCAAGACCCTCTCGGGCGGCGAGAGCTTCAAAGCCTCACTGGCGCTGGCTCTGGGCCTCTCGGACGAGGTCCAGAGCGCGGCGGGGGGCATCCGGCTGGACACCCTCTTCCTCGATGAAGGCTTCGGCTCGCTGGACGACGAGAGCCTCGAGCAGGCCATCCGGGTCCTCGCCGGCCTCACCGAGGGCGACCGCCTCGTGGGCATCATCTCCCACGTCGCCGCGCTCAAGGAGCGCATCGACAAACAGGTGGTCGTAAAAAAGGCCCGCAGCGGAGGAAGCACGGTGGAGGTCATTGTGTGACCGCTTTCCTTCTCTTCCTCATCGCCTGCCTTCTCAGGGCCGCGTCTTTCAGAAAGTCTTTTGCCTGCTCAGGCGGGCGGGTGGCATAGAACGCCTTGTTTTTCGGGACGTACGTCTCGGCGGGAGCCGGCCGCTCCCGGTCGCGGGCCATCCAGACCGTGGCCGCTGCCTGCCAGTTCCGCATGGGGTTCTGGCCCACCCGCCAGCCGTTGGATTCATAGAACGCCCGGAACCGGTCGGCCTGAGCCTCCGTTCCGTTCTTCCGGATAAAGTAGTCCCGGACTTCACCCTCGTCCGGCGGACAAAAATCGGGCTCGCCCGGGGGCGGGAGGGGCGCGTCAGCGCAGTCAGCCTCCCCATCCGGGAGGACAATATCAGGCTCAGACTCAGAATCAGATGCAGAACCAGTATCAGAGACGGAATCAGAACCAGATACAGCCATCTTTGCCATCGGCGCATGGCATTTGCTATTTTTGCCACGCTCTTCGCTGTGCCAGCGGCTCTCGGCCCCCTTGGTACCCGCCTCGGCCCGGCGCTGGCGGGTCTCCTCCCACTTGCGGGCGTTCTCGTCGAGGCCCCCTTCCATAAAGGTCCACGCCATCCGGAGCATCGGGTCGGTGAAATCGGGCCGCTTCCCTTCGGGATAGGCCAGCAGTGCGTCCAGGAGCATCCCCTTCTGCTCCAGCGACAGCGCCCCCAGCGGGCGCTGCCACTCGCCAAATAAGATAACGCTGCGGTGTTTCTTTTCGGTCAATCCTCTTTCCTTCCTTTCCTGTTTTGTATTTTTCTTCGGTATCTACAACTCAATGCAGTTTGTTCGGGCCAAAAAGTCAACCTTTTTGAGAAAACAGTCGAAACGTTGTGGGAAAAGGCGTAGAAAAGATAGCATGAAATTCCCCCGCATATTCCCCGCCGCCTCCGCACACCCTAGGTGCGGAGGTGTTTTTTATGGAATCTCTGACGCCCTTCATCCGCCATGAGCTTGAGGATGCGCCCGGGCCGAGCGGCCCGCCGGAGGAGACGAGCAGCATGGTCAGCCCGCCTTTGGGCGCGGAACCCGGTCAGCCGCCCGTCACGGAACCGCCAAAACCGGGCTGCGGCTCCCAGCAGCCGCCGTCGCAGCCGGACGGCCCGGATGTGCAGCTCCCGCCGCCGGAAGTCCCGCAGCCCCGTCCGGACTGTAGCATCCCCATGACCGACGGCACCCCTGCGGCCTGTCGGCAGAAGAATGCCGCCGAGTATCTGGCCGGGCGGTCGCCGGGGGTAATGACGCAGTACGGCGGCGGGCTTTTCGGGGCCGAGCAGCATCTTCACAGCCGCGAACCTGCGCCCGACGAAGACAAGAGCGGCGTTTTACAGCTGGTAGAGTGGCGCGAAGAAGCGCCTTACGGTTGAAAGAGATGTAAAATTCAGAAATTATTTTCCAATTACCTGTTGAAATCTTCGCGCGCTTCTTTTATTATGGTAGCAAACAAAGCAAAGGCAGGTAATTCACTATGGCAGAAATCAAATACGAGATCGTTGAGCGCATCGCAGTCCTCGGAGAGCGTCCCCGCGGCTGGGAGCGCCAGCTCAACCTCATCAGCTGGAACGAAGGCGAACCCAAGTACGACATCCGCGACTGGTCCCCGGACGGCACCCGCATGGGCAAGGGCATCTCCCTGAGCCACGACGAGCTGGCCATCCTGAAGGGCATCCTCGAGGATATGGAGCTGTAAGATGACGGACCGCGAGGAATTTCTGGAGATATTCCGCACCCACGTCACCCGGCCCGGCAGCGAGAAGCTGCTGGACTGGATGGACAGCAAGACGGACTTCTTCTCCGCGCCGGCGTCCACCCGCTTCCACGGGGCCTGCGAGGGCGGGCTGTGTGCGCACAGCCTGAACGTCTACCGCGTGCTCCACGGCACCTTCTTCACGCCGGACGAGGACAGCGAAGAGCCCTTCGCCATCTGCGCACTGCTCCACGACCTGTGCAAGGCCAATTTCTACAAAAAAGGCACCCGCAACGTGAAGAACGAGGCGACGGGCCAGTGGGAGAAAGTCCCCAGCTACAGCGTGGAGGACATGTTCCCCTACGGCCATGGCGAGAAGAGCGTCTTCCTCATCGAGCGGTTCATGAAGCTGAAGGTGGAAGAGGCCGTGGCCATCCGCTGGCACATGGGCGGCTTCGACGACGCCGTCCGGGGCGGCAGCTTTGCCATGTCGGGGGCCTTCGAGAAGTATCCTCTCGCCGTCAAGCTCCACATCGCCGACCTCGAGGCGACCTATTTGCTGGAACAACGGGGCGAATGATACAAAAAAGACCATCTGTCTTTCGACAGGTGGTCTTTTTAACTCTTACTTTTCCTACGGCATCAGCTTCGAAAGCTCGGCCAGGACCTCGTCGCCGAGGTGTTCCAGCTTTGTTTTCGGTTGACGGTCCGCAGCAGGCGGTGTCTGTGCTGCCGTCTCCGGGAACGGGACAGTGGGCAGTGCGGACGGAACATCCAGCCGCAGCGGGGCGGTGGATATTTTGTCCAGCTCGCTCCGCAGCTCCTCACACCGGGCGGTCAGCTCAGCGTTCTCCTTCCGCAGGGCCAGCATGGTGCGCTCATAGGCGAACATCCGTGTCTCATAGCGGCGAAGCTCGGCGTTGGCCGCGTTGAGCTTCCGGCTCAGCTGCTCGAGCTGGGTCGGCCCGGACGCAGCGGGCAGAGCCTCAGGGCATGACTTCTCTCGTTCGGATGCCATCGCCTCTTCCACCTCCTGCAGTCTGCGCTGGGCGCAGCGGTGCTCCCGGGCAGTCTCCCGGCAGAGCTGTTCCAGCCGATGCAGCTCCGGCGTCCGGCGGCTGCTCAGCCACTCCAGCGGCAGCTTCGTCTGTTGCTGCTCCACGGTACGGCCTCCTTCCGCTTTTTCTGCGCAAGGGGTTCTCTATTCTTGCGCTTATCTACGCTTGTTCAGGATCGCCAGCAGGTCGTCGTAGTAGCTGGTGTCGCTGTTCTCCTCTTCCACGGGCTTGGCGGCAGAAGCACTGCCAGAAGCGGCGGAGGGAGTGTTGACCTCGGCGCTGAAGACAGCGGACGGAGCAGAAGCCGTCACGCCGGGAGCAGTACCGGCGGCAGCAGTACCCAGAGTGCTGCGCAGGCCGTCAGCAGCCTTATTGTCAAAGCCGGTAGCCACGACAGTAACGCGCATCTCATCGGAGAGGTTCTCGTCGAAGGCAGTACCCCAGATGATGTTCGCATCGGGATGAGCGCTCTGGGTGATGAGGCCGGCGGCAGTCTCAACATCCTCCAGACCGATGTCGGGGCTGGAAGTGATGTTGATGATGACGCCGTGTGCGCCGGCGATGCTGGTCTCCAGCAGCGGAGAGGAGATAGCGGCCTTGGCGGCGTTCTCAGCCTTGCCGGCGCCCTTGGCGCTGCCGACGCCCATGTGAGCGTAGCCGGCGTCCTTCATGATGGAGCGCACGTCGGCGAAGTCCAGATTGATGAAGGCCGGCACATTGATCAGGGCGGAGATGGACTCGACGCCCTGACGCAGCACGTTATCAGCGGCCTGGAAGGCGTTCATCAGGGTGATCTTCTCCTGACTGATCATCTTCAGGCGCTCGTTGGGGATGACGATGAGGCTGTCCACGTGCATCAGCAGATTTGCGATGCCCTGCTCAGCCAGACCCATCTTCCGCTTTCCCTCAAAAGAGAAGGGCTTGGTGACGATGCCCACGGTCAGGATGCCCAGGTCATGTGCCACTTCGGCCACCACAGGAGCAGCACCGGTGCCGGTGCCGCCGCCCATACCGGCGGTGATAAAGACCATCTGGGAGCCCTTCAGAGCGTTTGCGATCTCGTCCTTGCTCTCCTCGGCAGCGCGCTGGCCGATCTCGGGGTCAGCACCTGCGCCGCGGCCCTTGGTGAGCTTGGAGCCCAGCTGCACCTTGGTGGCGGCATGGTTCTTCGCCAGTGCCTGCTGGTCGGTATTCATTGCGATAAATTCGACGCCCTGCAGGCCGTCGCTGACCATGCGGTTGACGGCGTTGCCGCCGCCGCCGCCCACGCCGATGACCTTTATCGTCGTTACGTTTTCGTCCATTTCTTCGTCGAGCATGAGTGCCATATCATTGTCCTCCATCGGATTTTATCGTAGACCGCGCCTTGGCGCAGGATAGAACTCAACATTACTGCTACTATATAACAGTATCGTATCATCTTTTGGCCTCGAATGCAAGATAAATTTGCTTTTTCGATGGTATTTTTTTCACAGCGGCGTCAGGGGGCGGCATTTCTCTGCCAATTCGTCCCCCTAAAGAGGCCAGAACTTCCCACAAACCGGCATAGCCCCGGTCGATATGACGAGTCTCTTCCACGAGGCTCTTCCCCCGTGCCGACAAAGCCGCCACCACCAGTGCCGCGCCGCCCCGCAGGTCAGGCGCAGTGAGGGTGGCGCCGTGGAGGCCGCTTTCCGGCAGCGGACCGACAGAGAGCACCCGGCCTGACCGATTTACCCGCCCGCCCAGCCGCTCGAAGCCCTCCGCGCAGCCGAACCGCCGTTCGAAGACGACGTCCTCGATGCTGCTCTCCCCCTCGGCACAGAGCATGGCAGCGGCCAGCAGGGGCGCAGCGTCGGTGGCGAGCCCCGGGTACACCCCGGTGAAGACCCGGCCGGCCCCGTACAGCCGCCCGAAACGTGCCACCTCGGCCCGGTCTGCGCCCCGCTCCACGGTGCAGCCCATTTGTTCCAGAATTTCCAGCACCGGCGCATAGAGCGCGGGCGGGCATCCGGTGAGCTCCACCCGCCCTCCGGCAGCAGCGGCGGCGCAGGCCAGTGTGGAGGCGAAGATGCGATCCGGCAGGGGCGAAAAATCGCAGCCGGAAAGCGCCCGCCTCCCCTCGATGTGAATCGTCGAAGTTCCCGCGCCCTCGATACGCCCGCCGCAGCGGTTCAGGAAGTCGGCAAGGTCAGCGATCTCCGGCTCCCGCGCCGCGCCCCGCAGGACGGTGGTGCCTCGGGCGCAAGTAGCGGCCAGCAGCAATGTCTCCGTCGCCCCCACGCTGGGGAAGCGGAGGGTGAAGTCTGTCCCGTGGAGTCCCCCCGGCGCGGCCAGCACCAGCTTTCCCGCCCCGGCGTCCAGCTCCTTTGCCCCCATCCGGGCCAGTCCTTCCAGATGTAAGTCGATGGGCCGGGCGCCGATATTGCACCCGCCGGGCAGCGAAGTCTCAGCCCGGCCCAGCCGCGCCAGCAGCGGCGCACAGAAGAGGATGGAGGCCCGCATTTGTGCTGCGGTTTCTCCCGGAAGGGTGCTGTTTGAGGGCATCCCGGCCACCACAATGTCTGCCCCCTGCCAGTGGGCGGCGCACCCCGCGCCCCGCAGCAGCCCGAGGCTGCATTCCACGTCCGACAGCCTCGGCACGGCCCGCAGCCGCACCGGTCCCCGGCAGAGAAGCGCCGCCGCAAGGAGCGGAAGTACGCTGTTTTTCGCCGCCGGTATTGCCGCTGTGCCGTTCAGCGGCCGTCCGCCCATCACCCAAATCCGCCCGCTCTGCTGTGTCATATCCGCTGCCCCCATTCCGCAAAAGATACCCCACGATATGCAAAAGCAGGGGCGGATGTCACGATTTGAGTTTGTTGAAAGATTTGTGAGACTACGGTCAGACCCTCCTTCGTACAACCTCTCCGTCACGGCTTCGCCGTGCCACCTCCCCTAGTAGGGGAGGCTTTGGCATTCCGTAGCGCTTTGCCTCTTCGCCAGAGGCTCCCCTACTAGGGGAGCTGTCGAACGAAGTGAGACTGAGAGGTTGTACAGAGCAGCGCCTTTCCTCTACATCTCTCCGGGTTGCGGCTCCCAGCGTCTGCTTCGGCCCTTGGTGCGGGCCTCGCATCCTGCTGGCCGCGGCCCGAGCTTCGCCTCCCTGTTTCCGCCGCTGGCGGCGGTCGGCTCAGCTCCCACGTGATACTCCCAGCACCACCCCCATCTCCCCCAGCAGCATCATGAGGCTGGTGCCGCCGGAGGAGAAAAAGGGCAGCGAGATGCCGGTGTTGGGGATGGTGTTGGTGACGACAGCCACGTTCAGCACCGCCTGCAGGGCCACCTGCACCACGAATCCCACCACCAGCAGCGCTCCGAACCGGTCGGGCGCGTGGGCTGCGATGGTGATGCCCCGGCAGAGCAGCAGCACGAACAGCCCCACCACTGCGCAGGCCCCCACGAAGCCCAGTTCCTCGCAGACGATGGAGAAAATGAAGTCGTTCTGAGGCTCGGGGACGAAAAGATGCTTCTGGCGGCTTTCCCCCAGACCGAGGCCGGTGGCCCCGCCGGAGCCGATGGCATAGAGGCTCTGGATGGTCTGGTGGCCATCGCCCAGCGGGTCGGCGAAGGGGTCGAGCCAGGAGCGGAGCCGGTCGGCGGCGTAGGGGACGAGGTCGGGCATGACGGCCACCGCCGCACCAATGGCCCCGACGCCTCCCGCGCCCGCCAGCAAAAACCACCGCAGCCCCGTACCACCCACGAACATCAGCACCGCGCCGATGCCGAGGATGAGGACGGTGCCGGACAGGTGCGGCTCCAGCAGCATCAGGGCCGCCACCACCCCCAGCACCAGCGCAAAGGGCAGGACACCCACGCTGAAATCCTTCATCCGGTCGTGGTTCAGTGCGATGATGTGGGAAAACACCAGCACCACCGCAAACTTTGCGATCTCGCTGGGCTGCAGGGTGCCGAACCCCGGGATGACCAGCCACCGCTTGCAGCCGTTGTACTCGGGCATGAAGAGCACCGCCGCCAGCAATATCAGTGACAGCCCCAGCAGCGGCCACGCCAGCTTGTGGAAGATATGGTAATCTACCCGGCTGGCCAGCCACATCCCGCAGAGCCCCAGCGCCGCGTAGAGCAGCTGAGGCCGCAGATAGGCCCAGGCGTCGCCCCGCCGGTAGAGCGCCACGGCGCTGGACGCGCTGGCCAGCATCACCAGTCCGAAGCTCACCAGCGTGAGCACAAGTATCAGAAACGGCAGGTCCATGCCGGGCAGCGGACGCAGGATCCTCTTCTTCATCCTCTCCCCCCTTCCCTTTAGTGTACGCACCGGGGCGGACGGCTAGTCACGGGGTCTCGCGCATATGATTGCAGGAAGGGAGGTGCTATCTCATGTCCGAATCGCCAAAACCCGCCGACGCCCTGCGCACCCTGCCGGAACGGGCGTTCCGCGCCCGGGCAAGGCTGGTGGCGGGGGTGTTCTGTCTGGTCTGCTGCGGGCTGGCGGTGCGGCTTTTATTTTTGCAGGTGCTGGGCGGCGGCTGGTACACCGACCGCGCCCTGGGCCAGCAGCTGCGGGACACCGTCGTCCCCGCCGACCGGGGCCGCGTTTATAGCGCCGACGGCGTCCTTCTGGCGGCCAACAGCAGCTGCTGGACCCTCCGGGCCTCGCCCCGGGAGATGCCGGAGGATAAACTCGCCCTCGCGGCCAAGGGGCTGGCGGAGATATTGGAGCTGGACGAAGGGAAGCTTCTCGAGAAATTCAGCGACCGCCGCTCCAACGACTGCCTCCTGCGCTACCGAGTAGACCGGGCCATGGCCGACGCCGTGCGGGACTTCTGCGAGGCAAACGGCATCACCGGCATCCGCATCGATCAGGACTCGAAGCGCTGGTACCCGCAGGGGGAGTTTCTGGCCTCGGTGCTGGGGTTCACCAATGTGGACAATGCGGGCGTCTCGGGCCTCGAACTGAAATATGACGACCTGCTCACCGGCGAAAACGGCGTGGTCCTCACGGCGGTGAACGCCTGGGGCTACACCCTCGAGCAGAGCTATGAGACCGAGCGTTTCCCCACCGAGGGGGACGGCCTGCAGCTCACCATCGACGCCAACATCCAGCACTACCTCGAGAACGCGCTGGGCTACGCGGTAAAGGAACACCACGTCGCAGCCCGTGCCGTGGGCATCGTCATGGACGTGAACACCGGGGCCGTGCTGGCCATGTCCACCACCCCCGCCTACGACCCCAACCAGCCCCGTGTGCTGGCCGACAAGGCCGCCCGGGAGGCCGTAGAGGGGCTTTCCGGCGACGAGCGGGCGGCGGCATTGCAGCTGGCCCAGCAGACCCAGTGGCGGAACAAGGCCGTCAGCGACCTCTACGAGCCGGGCAGCGTCTTCAAGCTCATCACCTGCGCGGCGGCGCTGGACACCGGGGCTGTGAGCAAAAATTCCAGCTTCTACTGCGGCGAGAGCATCTCGGTGGCCGGCACCCGCTTCCACTGCGCCAACCACAAGCGCCACGGCGCGCAGACCGTCACTCAGGCCCTTGAGAACTCCTGCAACCAGAGCTTCATCCAAATCGGCGCAAGGCTGGGCAAAGAGGCGTTCTGCGACTACTTTGCGGCCTTCGGCCTCCGCGCGCCCACCGGCATCGACCTGCCCGCCGAGCCGAAAAAGAGCCTCTACTACACCGCCGACCGGATGGGGCCGGTGGAGCTGGCGTCCTGCGCCTTCGGGCAGAGCAGCAAGATCTCTTACCTCGAGATGGCGTCGGCGGTCTGCGCCGTGGTCAACGGCGGACGGCTGATGCAGCCCTACGTCGTCTCGGACATCCTCGGCCCGGAGGGCGAAGTCATCGACCACCTCTCCCCCGTCTGCAAGCGGCAGGTGCTGAAAGAGGAGACCTCCCGCACCATGCGGGAGATGATGGAGGCCGTCGTCCTCTACGGCGGCGGACGGAACGCCCGGATCGCGGGCTACCGGGTAGGCGGCAAGAGCGGCACCAGCCAGAAGCTGGACAGCGCCGACGAGAAGGCCCGCATCGCCAGCTTTGTGGCCGTGGCTCCCATCGACAACCCCCAGTTTTTGTGCCTCGTCTGCCTCGACGAGCCCCACAGCTGGACGACAGCGGGCGGCAGCCTCTCGGCCCCGGTCTGCGCCGAGGTCCTCGAGCAGACGCTGGTGTACAAGGGTATCCCCCGCGCCGCTGTCCCGGATACGCCTGCTTCCGACGCTGAGACTTCCGCCGACCTTCCCGAGGACGGCGACAGCTTCGACGGGGCGTAAAAATGGGCAAAAGATAAGACCGCTGGACGGCGG
>SKED01001089.1_pt1 | contig 25788 bp, 26 predicted proteins | sample 4826651 | NCBI WGS metagenome assembly SKED01 (sample SAMN11008818, study PRJNA524170) | human gut metagenome | biome: Human fecal sample; material: Feces; isolation source: fecal sample from pouch patient p19 | host: Homo sapiens | place: Israel: Tel-Aviv | collected 2016-06-28 | reverse complement strand
GAACATGTCTTCCGCCAGTACAACCGACGGTGTGCATTTCTGAACGAAGAAAATCTGTGTGATATTTACACAGAAGCAGGTCCGAAAATGCTTTGCGACACCTGCAGAAATTATCCACGACACATTGAAGAATTTGAGGGCCTGCGTGAGATTTCTTTGTCCCTTTCCTGCCCGGAAGCAGCAAGAATTCTGCTGTCTCAGAAAGAAAAAGTTCATTTTGTTACCATCGAAAAGGAAGCCGCTGAAGAAACCTATGATGATTTTGATTACTTTTTATTTACTGCACTGATGGATACCAGAGATCTTCTGATAAAAATCATCCAGAACAGAAATGTCCCCATACGGAAACGCCTGTGGAAAGTACTTGCCATCACACATGATTTTCAGCTGTGTTTAAATAAAAACGAACTTTTTAAATGGGAAGAGATTCGGAAACGTCATGAAGATTCCGGATTCGGAAAAACATTTTGTGATAAAGTTCATTCCAGAATGAATACTTCTGACACATCAAAGGATCTATTTAAAAACATGTGGAAAACTATTGTTCCGGAAATGGAAGTTCTTCGTCCCGGATGGAAAGAATTTCTGAAGGAACGTCTTGATTCCTTATATATTTCTTCAGGAGAAAACGATTATATATATCAGAAAAGCGAATTTGATTTCTACTGTCCGGACTGGCAGATTCAGGAAGAACAGCTTCTGGTTTACTGGATTTATACTTATTTCTGTGGTGCAGTCTATGACGATGAAATCTTTACCAAGGTTAAAATGGCTGTCGTCTGTACTTTGTTTATCCATGAGCTTGATGTCGGAACATATCTGAAAAACGAACATCATTTTAACCTGAATGATCAGATTCAGATCTGTTATCAGTTCTCCAGAGAGCTTGAGCATTCGGATCTTAATCTGAATAAATTTCAAGAACTGATGTCTGAAAATAATATTTTCTCCTTTGAAAATCTGTTAAAGATATGCTGAATGACAAAAAACTTGCTTTATTGATGTCCCATCACTAAATACTCCTCCATTAGCATTAATTGTAAAAGTACATTTTTTATCTGGGTTATCAGAGAACGTCTGAACCCAATGTCCTTTATAATAGCCGACTCCAATATGTGTGTTATTTTTTGATAAAATCGCAATTTTATGTCCAAGACTATCCATCCAAGCTTTCATAACCTCTGCTACACTTGATGTACCCATTCCGATATTCTCATCAGTAGGACTTCCGGCTCCAGCTTGCGTAACAGCTGTTCCGCAAGATGTCCCATCTGGTCTTTCATGCGAAAACTTAACCGCAATCTCCTTAGCCCTTACCATCGCGGCCTTTTCAAGTCTTAAATCATACTTGTACGGCTGTAAACCAGCTTTCATTCTTTCTGTATTTACAAGCTTGAATACTTCCTGTGCTTTCTGTTCTGGTGTAGCATGGTCAACTTCATCATCTGGGTCAGGAGTATCTGTTGGCTCTGGCGTTATTGTTGGCTTAACTTCATCGCTGTCTTTTACATAAATGCTTACTCCTGTTTTGTTCATAACTCCGTATGTTTTGGCGCTGCTGGAATAACCTCTTACAGAGTAATAGTTTGTGCAGTCTACGCATGGATTTACGTCAATAAAAGATGAAGTATCTTTGACTGTGATAATCTTGCTCCATTTGTCGCCTGCTTTGATTTTGGAATAAATGGCATATTTGTCCGCACCGCTTACTTTGTTCCATGTAAGCTTGACTGTTGTTCCTTCAATCTTAGCTTCAATCCCGGTTACCATCTTTAATGATGCAGTTACGGTCAGTCCTTTTGTATTGTAGCTTCCATACTTCTTCGTATCCCTATTGTACGCTTTGACAGTATATTGATATTTCTGTCCAACGATAATAGGATACTTCTTAGAAGATGTATGGGTGTAGCTGGACCTGGTACTACCAAGTGTTTTTAACTTAATCCATTTACTGTTTCTAGCTTCTTTGTAATATACAATATAGCTTGTAGTATCTGAAGATTTCTTCCACTTGATGTTGATCTTGTTATAATCAACAGCCGTGATTTTTGTAAGCTTTACTGCTCCTGGTTTAGCAGCTGCCTGAATGGATGCCGGCATCAGCAGTATGACTGCCAGCATCAGCATTGTCAGGAATGAAATTCTTTTTCTTTTCATGTAATTAAAGCCTCCTTTTATCGTGCGTTTTCCAATTCTCTCTCAATCCATGTCATGATCACATCGACAAGATACTCCTGCTGCACCTGACTCAACTCCCGGCCGGGTTGTATCTTGTGCCATTTGCGGATGCATTCCCGGCAGCAGGTCGCAGTTGCATGCTGTGCGATGAATACCGGATGTCCGCGCATGGGTGTCTGCTTCCCATCATTGGGGATATATGCAGGAGCCTCCCGTTTTGTAATGAAATCCTCTGCGTGTTTCCGGATCGTATCCAGTCCTTTTTCATGAATATAATCAATATCATTCTGCTTAAGATGAAATCTGCTCCGAAATCTGGAGTTTCCAAGTCTCTCGAACAGTTGCTTGTACCATTCATCCTTTGTCATTAAAACTCACCACTTTCTATGAAAACAGACTCTGCTGTTCATATTCCGTCTGCCGGTTAAGCAGAGCTGGTGTCTGGTGCAGAAGTACAGGCATTTTGTTATTATCAAACCAGTCTGTTATTTGTCCCCTTTCCAGGATCAAAGGCATGCGATCATGGACTTTTTTCATAGAACTATTAGCTGTGGTAGTCAGGATCACAAATCTTCGTTCATTCTCAAACCAGTCACAGAACCCTGCCATGTACAGCACAGAGGAATCAGGTCTGGTAAAGGAACTCTTTTCTTTCAGGGAATTCCATTCGTAGAACCCGCCTGCCGGAATCAACAGCCGGTGATATAAGATTCCGTTCTGAAAAGAAGGTTTATCCATGACAGTTTCCACCCTTGCATTGATGACCGGATTTTTGCCTTTTGACAGGGGATATCCCCATCTGCACATACCCAGTTCCAGTCCATGTTCTGACTGTCCAATGACCGGTGCGACATCGGTCGGACGGATATCTCCTTGTGTCAGCCGAATCCTCCCATCTATGTTCTGTACCACTCTGGAAATCTCCTCCATCATATTGGGATCTATATAATATCTGCTGCACATATTCTCTCCTATTTTAGAATCTTTCTTATCTGCGTATCCGCGGCTTCTGGATAAAGCTGTTTCATATGATCAACAATTTTTCCCCAGGATGTCCGCGGATCTTCCTTATAACAGGAAGTAACATGGTCATATCCATAAATGTGTTCCGGAGAAGAATACACAGCCACATCCCAACCGTACTCCACGCCTTTTTGATTGATCCTTTTCCGAAAGTCGCAGTTACACAGATATGTCTGCATCATAAGGCTGGTAATGGCTCCGTCAAATCCCTTTTCGCCATCTTTTCCAAATCCAGCCAATTTTTTCAATTCGTAGGAGTAGATTTCTGCATCATTTCCCATAAAATGATCCATAATATTCTTATGTTTGATCGGTGCTTTTTCATCCTCAAACAGAGCATCAAAATCATAGCCGTCCCTGCGATAGTTGGCAAATACCGGCAGCCATTTTTTGGAAATAAACCCGGCTTTTTTGGCAAAAAATTTCCCGTAAAGAACATCATGCTTTTTTGCAATGGCAATCCTCCATCTCCACGGATCCCTCACCGGATCATCAGACCACCAATATTCTGCCACTGTCCGTTCCTCCAGAGAAAATCCCGGAATTTCGTTCTTAAAAAGAGGAAGAAAACCAACCCGGTTGATATATTCGGCTGCTTCATCCACATCGTGGATGCATTTCGGATCATCCCATGTTACTCCATGAATGATCCATTCCCCTGCTTCATTTCCCATGACTTTCTCCTTTCTGTATTTTGCTGTCTTAAGTATACCACATATTGACAAGGCAAGACAAAGATATATATTTTTATCGAAAAAATTGATGACATTTTTGTTACTGTTCATACACAATGTCATTAACTTAAGCAATTTGCCAATACTGCATTGATGAAAATATCAGCAGAAGGATTTAATTATGATAAAAAAGGGAATATTGAGGGATTAAGATGCAATGTCTTGCTGAAATTCGGGTATAACAAAAAGACAAAATCAATATTTAATATTGAAATTTGTCTAAAGATGAAATATAGTAATATACCACCTTCTGCAATAACTGGTTTATCCACCATTTTTGTGTTAATATAAAAGTAATAAAATACATTTAAGGACAAGAAGGGTGTAAATATTATGGATATTTCAGATTTTGTTAAGAAAGCAAAAGAATATAATGTTCTTGGAATCAAAATTTCAAAAGATAATGAACTTGTAGCAGAGTGGTACAGCGAACCGGAATGCAGAAGGAATATTTATTCTGCAACAAAGAGCTTCACATCCTGTGCAGTTGGCTTTGCTGTTCAGGAAGGGCTGATCGATCTTAATGAAAAACTAACAGAAGCATTTTCAGATGACTTGCCGGAGTGTATAGATGAGAACCTGAAAGAAGCAACTGTTCGTGATCTTCTTACCATGTGCCTTGGACAGGAGAAGGGCAGTCTGATGGGAGAACAACGACCTTTATATGAAGAAGATAACTGGGTAAAAATGTCTCTGGCTATTCCCTTTAAGTATAAGCCGGGTACGCATTTTGTGTATAATAACGTTGGTCCCTATCTGGCAGGCATTCTTGTACAGAGACGCTCCGGCTGCGATCTTGTTTCTTACCTTACACCCAGACTTTTTTCCAAAATTGGAATAAAACGTCCTACATGGGAGACTGATCCACTTGGAAACAGTTTTGGAGCCGGCGGATTATTTCTGACCCTTTCTGAACTTCACAAATTTGGACTGTTTTATCTTAATAAAGGCAAGTGGAATGGAAAACAGATACTGTCTGAGAAATGGATAGAAGAAAGTACAAAGGCAGCTGATGTTGGATACTATGGTTATCTTTTCTGGCGTGGTGAATATAATTCTTTCCGGGCGGATGGAAAATACTCCCAGATATCTATGATCCTTCCGAAAAAAAACGCAGTCGTTTCGTTTGTTTCAGAATGCCGCAGGGGAGACGAACTTCTGAAGACAATTTATGAGCTTGTCTGCGCAAAACTGTAATATCTTTTCTCCGCGGAAAAACAATCTTCTCTTTCTATAATGCTGAGTTAGTGGATATGGGAGTTTCCGCGGAGAGAATCCAATTTCCTGTTTTAAGGCAATCGCCGATTATTTGAGAAAATAATACTACAATCAGAACCTGATTCTGATTTGGCTGCTACCCTGCTTATGGTTTCCACGCAGCAGAAAAGCGACGGGTTTCCCCGCCGCAATATCTCTTATACTTGATCAACCACCATTGGTTCTGTCTCTCTGTAGAACCGCCGCTGCTCTACCCTGAAAAGCTGCTCCAGTCGTGCCGGGCTGTCTAGTCGCCCTTCGTACTCCTCTTTATTCTCCGCATGTATAATAAACGGAGCAATATCTGCCTGCAGGCATTGCACAAATGCAATGATGCGGGCTACCTTTGCGTCACCGCCGATTTTAATCTGTTCTATATGGAACGCTGCGATGTCTCTAAGCGTTTTGGGTTGTTCCTCTACATCGCCCGGTATGTTCTGCCCCGTTCCAAGCCGCCTCTGTATCTCCTGTATATCTCCGCCAGACAGACTATGTATACACTCTGTAATCGCATACTGCAGTGCCGCAAAGTGCCTGTCTGTATTTATGATATCCTCAGCGCGAAACATCGTCTCGCCTTCGTTTGCATATATAAGCCCGCTCTCAAACATACTGATTATGTTACGTTTTGACAGCTCGCCGCCGTCTAACCTGCCCTCATTATAAGCAAATTCGCACTGTACATACTCGTAAACACCGCCACCCCGGCCGCATCTGCTCGTAACGCAAGAGCCTTCAAATAAGAGCTGCCGCTTCAATTTTCTCATATATTCATTCACGCTTTACACCTCCCACATTGACAGTATAACATGAGAAAAGCATTAAACAAGGAGGCTCACGCCAAAACTATGAATCTCCTTGTTTAATAAAGGTTCGAAATATCCCTCCGGGTATATCTATATCTTATTTTTGATTAATCTCTGCGAATCCAGTAGCATCTATCCATTTCCAAGATCAACATAAGAACTCTTCTCTTCGTAGTGGTCTATGACGCTACGTGTTTTGGTTTCTGTAACTGTCTCGTAATGGTCGAGAACGTCTTTGTAGGATTGAATTTCACTTTTTGTATATTGCAGCCTCGCATCATCGGGCAGCGACCAGTCACTTTCATTGTGAGTTACAACCTCTTCAATGTCAGTGGTTCTTTCCCAATCCAAGTCATCAATCGTTACGTTTTTGATCTTCGGTGCCAGGCATGACATCATGCCAAAAATGATTGCTGCGAAGATTCCCATCTTTTCCTCTTCCTGCTGCCTCATCTCGAAGTAGTTTCTCTCCGAATCTTCTTTTGTGGCACCACAATTTTTGCAGACATTCAGATCGTCGCTGTTAAGACTGCCGCAAAAGCTGCACTGCCAGTCCGGATTACGGCTGATCTTTTCTGCTTCCTCCTCAGAAACATATTTAATTTCATCCGGCATATAGAATTTTGTATTTTCGTCCTTAGGATGCCCACAATCGGGACAGGTTTTTTGACCGGCTCTAATCCTTTTATTCCCACAAAACGGGCAATCCCAGAGACCTTCGATTATCTTTCCCATACAGACTCTCCTCTTCTTTTCCCTCAATAACAATTTCAACAAGTATTTAGATTCCACTTCGGTTTTATAATTTTGTGCAGTTTTTTATTTGCTCATTTATAGATTACTGTTTATTTTTCATCTCTGCTACTCTGTCCAGAATCTGTTTCTTTAATTCTTCTACATTATCGGTCTGATATTTTAATCCTGCTGCGGAGATATGCCCTCCACCGCCAAAAGGTTTCAACAGTTCATTAACATTGATCCATTTCCCGTCTGAACGGAAGGAACATCTCCACCCGTTTTCTTCTTCCTCATACATGGTAAAACCAAGTTCAATATCGTCGCAATCGCGCAGGATCGTGCTGATACAGTGGATGTCTTCGTATGTGATATCTTTTTCGGCAATTTCCTTCTGTCCCATAATAACATAGGCAACCCGGCCATCCATCGCACGTACTGCTCCATGAAGAATATCAGCTCTTTTGTACAGAATGTCCAGGGTATCACTGTGTAAGGTTTTCATAATCCTGCCATGGTCAACTCCCATAGCCATCAGATCAGCTACTGCCTGAAAAATACCCTGGTTTGCCCTTGCCAGTCCTCCGGTATCATGCAGGATGCCAAGGTAAATATAATCTGCGGCATTGGGGTACGCTTCCTTTTGGGCTGCATTTAGAAGCAGTTCGGGAGAAAGCATATGGTATACATTTTCCGCACATGCCTCAGAAACCTTTGTCCAGTTAACATCTCCGTATCCTTCATTGGAAGCGTGATGATCAATAACAATGCTGGCAGCGGCATTTTGGTAATATTCCAATCCGATCATACGCTCCAGAGTTGCATTATCACAGACTATGACACAATATTGTTTTCCGGATATATCCGGCATCTCAAAAGGAACAAATATCTTATCTTCCACGACCATCTTTTTCGGACCGCGCTCCAGCGTTTTTGCAAGGTATGGAAACACCCTGTATTGTGGATAATTGACATGGATATAGTGCGCAAGGCTCATCACCGATCCGGCAGCATCGCCATCCGGATTTAAGTGTCCCAGAATCACTACAGTGTCCAGATTGTGCGTCTGCATGGTTTCATCAAAAACAGTATCAAAATTAAACTCTGTCATTCCTACCTCCTTCGTATATCACTTCCCTGTTATATTTTAATTTTATCATCTAACAGATCAGATAGCAAGTTGTGGGCACATACAAGCCAAAATTCCAGATTGCCTACGGCAATGGAATTTTGGCTTGTATGTCTCGGGATTTTGGCATATTCATGCCAAAACACCTCGCGGAATAGTGATGTGTGAACAGTAACCAAAATTCATTACAGATTGCATTATTTTGCGGAATTGCTATAGAACCAAAAGAGACAAAAGAGACCACTTGTCTCTTTTGGTCTCTTTTCTGTCTCTTTTTAAAAAACTATAGCAATTTCGTAAGATTTCTATAGTTTTTTCAGGGTTTCTGTACTATAATGAAACCCATAAAGAGATTGTCATATCAAAAATAGTAATCTAATTTTCTGCCAGAAAATCAGATCATCTCCCCTCAAACTGGAAATTCAGGGAAAGTTGTTCTGATATTATTATGAAAAAGATGATCGAAGCCCAGGAAAGACAGATGTCCAGTGGTTCCCAGGGCGGACAGTACTAATCAGATAAAAGCCTCTCAGTTGAGGAACTGAAAAAAACCGATGGTGATGACTGAAAACAGTCAAATCCATCGGTTTTTCTATAAAAGCGAATTAATAAAATCAGATCATCCCTATCAGATGTACGATCAGTGCAGCCACCCAGGCAATCACACACTGCCATACCACAACACCAACAGCCCATTTGCTACCCATTTCACGTTTGATCGAAGCGATAGCCGCCACACATGGTGTATAGAGCAAACTGAATACCAGCAGGGATGCTGCTGCCAGCGGAGTCAGTACAGAGGCAATATTTCCACTGAAAAGTACTTCCAGAGTAGATACCACGCTCTCTTTTGCCATAAATCCGCTGATAAGAGCTGTACAGATTCTCCAGTCTCCCAGTCCGATTGGTTTAAATATAGGTGCCAGGACTCCCGCCACCATTGCCAGAATACTGTCTGCAGAATCTTTTACAAGATTTAAATGCAGATCAAAGCTCTGCAGGAACCAGATTATCATTGATGCAAGCAGGATAATAGAAAACGCTCTCTGCAGGAAATCTTTTGCTTTTTCCCACAAAAGCTGACCTACATTCCTTGCTCCCGGCAGCCGGTAATTGGGAAGTTCCATGACAAACGGGACGGGATCTCCCTTGAAAAGAGTTCTGTTATACAAAAATGCCGCCAGGATTCCCACCAAAATTCCAAGCAGGTAAAGACCTGCCATAATAAATCCGCCCTTCTTCGGGAAAAAAGCACTTACAAAGAAAGAATAAATCGGCAGCTTCGCAGTACAGCTCATAAATGGAGTCAGCAAAATCGTCATCTTTCTGTCACGCTCACTTGTAAGTGTACGTGTGGCCATAACAGCCGGAACCGTACATCCGAATCCAATCAGCATTGGTACAATGCTTCTTCCGGAAAGGCCGATCTTACGCAGAAGTTTGTCCATCACAAAAGCAACACGTGCAACGTATCCGCTGTCTTCCATAAGAGACAGAAAGAAAAACAGGGTTACGATAATCGGCAGAAAACTGAGTACACTTCCCACACCTGTAAAAATACCATCAATGACCAGGCTATGCATGGCACTGTTTACATTTGCTGCTGTCAGTGCTACATCTACCAGCGCAGAAACCTTATCAATTCCAATCTCCAGAAGCCCCTGAAGCCACGCTCCGATCACATTAAAGGTAAGATAAAATACCAGTACCATGATTCCGATGAAACAGGGAATCGCTGTATATTTTCCTGTAAGAATCTTATCAATTTTCTCACTTCTGATTCTCTCCTTACTCTCTTTAGGCTTTACAACTGTCTGTTCACACAAACGCTCAATAAAGTCAAAACGCATATCTGCGATTGCAGCACTTCTGTCAACCTGACGCTCTGTTTCCATCTGCTGTACGATATGCTCCAGCATCTCCGTCTCATTTGTGTCCAGCTTCAGCTTCTCAAGAATCAGCGGATCTCCCTCGATTGCCTTGGTTGCTGCAAAACGGGTAGGAATATCAGCCTGCGCCGCATGATCCTCAATCAGGTGCATGACCGCATGAATACAGCGGTGTACTGCACCGTCATGGTCACTCTTATCACAGAAATCCTGACGCAGTGGATGTTCCTGATATTTCGCTATATGTAACGCATGGTCAACCAGCTCATCAACCCCTTCATTCTTTGCTGCGGAAATAGGGATTACAGGTACTCCAAGCAGCGATTCCATCTTATTTACATCTATAGAACCCTGATTTCCCAGCACTTCATCCATCATGTTCATTGCAACTACCATAGGAATATCCATCTCCAGAAGCTGCATGGTCAGATACAGGTTTCTCTCAATATTGGTAGCATCCACAATGTTGATGATCGCACTTGGTTTCTCATCCAGGACAAAATTTCTGGAGACAATCTCCTCACTGCTGTAAGGGGACATGGAATAAATTCCCGGAAGGTCTGTGATTTCTGTATCCGGATGGCCTTTAATCGAACCGGTCTTACGATCCACCGTTACTCCTGGAAAGTTTCCCACATGTTGACTGGAACCTGTCAGTTGGTTAAACAGTGTAGTTTTTCCACAGTTCTGATTTCCCACCAATGCGTACGTCAGTGTAGTTCCCTCAGGCAGTGGATGTTCATCTTCTCTGGAATGATACTTTCCATCCTCTCCAAGTCCCGGATGTGCCAGGTCGCTTACAGCCTCTATTCCGGCGTGACTTCTGCTTCGCTTCGGGATCTGTTCGATTTCTATCTGCTCTGCTTCCGCAAGTCTTAATGTCAGTTCATATCCATGTACCTGTAATTCCATGGGATCTCCCATGGGTGCAAACTTCACGACTGTGACCTCAGCTCCCGGAATCATACCCATATCCAGGAAATGCTGACGCAGGGCACCCTTGCCGCCAACCGACGTGATCACAGCACTTTTTCCGATTTCCAAATCTTTTAATGTCATTTTCAGTCGCTCACCTTTTGTATTTGTATTTGGTTATCATCGTCGTTATTATAGCAATCCTCGTAAATAATGCATCTTAATCCAGCCCATCAGAGTGTGAAACCCTGCTGAACTGTCTTAAATGCATTATTTACGAGGATTGCTATAGCCGATTTTTCTCAATAACCTTATGCAGATAGCTTATACTAACTGATAATTTTTGTCAAGTAGCAGGTATGTCTCAATTTTTTTATAACCGAAAGCACAAAAAACTCAGATGAATTTATGCTATCATCTGAGTTTCTCAATGTCTTAACCTGACAGGTCATTAAACCTGTCTGTGATTACTTCATTACTTATTATTCTGATCATTCTCAAGTAACTGATTTATGTGATTGCCATGAGATTTGAAAATTGTTCTTATCTTTTATATGTCAGATCCACACAGAACCTGTAATATCACCGTTAATTACATAATATGCTTTGTTCTCTTCAGGTTTGATATAAATCTTAATATCTTTGAGATCTTTCTCCTTTTTACCCAGTTCGTCTGTCCAGATTCTTCTGACATTACTTAAAATATTTTTTGTATATACTTCTCTGCCCATGAACTGAATATATACTTCTGCTGTTGCTTCTTTCTTAGTGGTTCTTCTTGTTGTTTTCTTCTCGGCAGCTGTCTCTTCAGCCGGTTTCTCAGCTGTCTTAGCAGGAGCCTTCTTTGTAGTTCTTTTCGTTGTTTTTGTTGTTTTTGCAGCAGTCTTTGTTGTTTTAGCTGTCTCTTTTTTCTCGGCTTCTTTCTCTGTTTCTGCCGGTTTCTTTTCTACAGTGTCTGCTGCTTTAGCTGTTTCTTTCTTCTCGGTTTCTTTCTCTGCTTCTGCTGATTTCTTTTCTGCAGTCTTTCTTGTTCTTCTTGCTGCCGGTTTCTTTGCTGTTGTTTCTTTCTTTACAGTCTCTGTTTCAGCAGTTTCTTTCTTGTTTGCTTCTTTATTTACAGCTACTTCTTCAGCAGTTGTCTTTGCAGGAGCCTCTTTAACTTCGGTTGTCTTCGCAGTGGATGTGTTGAGATCTGCTGTAGTTGCTTTTGTTGCCATATGATTAGCCTCCTTACAAGGTATAAGTATTCGTAACTGCTCAGTTTTGTACAGTTACAGGTATTCTTATGTTACCGAAAATATGATAAACAGTAACATTCTTTTATGAAAATAGAATACTACGAATCTTCTGCTTTTGCAATGTTTTTCTGTTTTTATAATTTAGGCATCTTATGAACAGTATTATTTTTTACTCTGTATCCGTCATTTTCTATAGTCCTAGATTCTGCAGATCTTCCTTCATATATGCCGAAAGTCTCCTCTGAAGTTCCTCATTCTGCGGAAGGCTTAAATCCGCATCAAGGGACAGAATCTCCGAAGCCGTTTCACTGGCAGCTTTCAGGATATCCGCATCCTGATAGATGTCCCCCAGTTTAAATTCCAGCAGACCACTCTGGCGGATTCCAAAAAGATCACCAGGACCGCGAAGCTTCAGATCCTCTCCTGCAATATAAAATCCATCATTGGATTTGTTCAGGATCTGCAGACGTTTAGAAATTTCCTTTGCACCATTTCCCTGCATAAAAATGCAATATGACTGATATTCCCCTCTACCGACACGCCCGCGAAGCTGATGAAGCTGTGCCAGCCCGAAACGCTCGGCATTCTCCACCATCATCACTGTAGCATTAGGCACATTCACTCCTACCTCAACTACAGTAGTAGATACCAGGATCTGAATTTCCCCTGCGGCAAAAGCCTCCATGATCACATTCTTCTCTTTCGCTTTCATCTTTCCATGAAGAGAAGCAATCTTTATATCCGGCGAAAAAACATTGCGAAGCTTCAGGGTATAATCCAGCACATTTTCCCCATCCATCCCTTCGCTCTCCTCCACCATTGGACAGATCACATAAACCTGCCGTCCCTGACGGATCTGCTTCTCCATAAAGGAATAAGCCTTCGGCCTATAAGAAGTATCCACCACACAATTTTTAATGGGAAGTCTCTGCGCAGGAAGTTCATCAATTACTGAAATATCCAGATCCCCGTATATAATGATCGCTAGCGTCCTTGGAATCGGTGTAGCACTCATCACCAGCACATTAGGCGGGTTTCCCATAGTAGTCAGTGCTTCCCTCTGTTTCACACCAAAACGATGCTGCTCATCTGTAATAACCAGTCCAAGATTATTGTACTGCACTTTTTCCTGAATCAGCGCATGCGTTCCTATCACCAGGTTAGCCTCTTTTGACGCGATCAGCACATATTTTTCCCTTTTCTCCTTTGCGGTATCTGATCCTGTCAGCAAAACCGGATGCCCAAAATCAATATTCTGTTCCTGCAGCAACTTCTCCATTGCCTGAAAATGCTGCCTTGCAAGAACCTCCGTAGGTGCCATAAGCACTGCCTGATATCCATTCTCCACAGTCATGATCATTGCAAGAAACGCAAGGATCGTCTTACCACTTCCTACATCTCCCTGAACCAGTCTGGACATCAGAGCCTGGCCGCTTAAATCCCTCTCAATCTCATGCCACACATTCAACTGCGCCTTTGTTAGATCATAGGGCAGACTTTCAATAATCTGCTCTGTCGTCCATACCGGATGCATGGGAAACGTATTCGGTGCTTCCTCCGTCTTCTCCTTCAAAGACTGCACAGCAAGAATAAAAAGAAGAAACTCGTCAAACACCAACCTTCTCCTTGCAGCTAACAGCTCCTGCATATTTTTGGGAAAATGAATCGCAGGAATCGCAAAATTCCTGTCTGCCAGGTGATACCTCTCCTTATACTCATCTGCCAGATACTCTGCCTGAAGCTTCTGCTCATCAAGCACCTGATGGATCAGCTTCACGATCGTCTTATTAGAAAGCCCCGCAGTCAGTCCATAAATCGGCTGAAGACTGTGCAGAATCTCCTCATAAGCCGCAGGCGTAAAAATCTCAGGGTGCTCCATCTGCAGCTTCCCCTGCTTCCTGACGACACGCCCCCGCAGAACAAACCTGCTGCCTTTCCTGACTGCAGAGCGCAGATACGGTGCATTAAACCACGTAACAGAAATTTTCCCCGTAAGATCTGCCACAGTGGTCGTGATCACCTGAAGATTCCGCACCTGATTCACATACACACCCGTTATAACCGCCACAGAAATCGCCACAACAGCTCCCTCTTCCAGAGACCGGATCTCAACAGGCTCCTCATACGCATCATAATTACGTGGATAATAACTCAGAAGAGATTCCATATCCGTAACTCCTATTTTCGCAAATAACTTTTCCGTTTTCTCCCCCACGCCCTTAAGGGTTCTCAAAGATATCGACATCTATCTCCTTTTCCTTTCTAAAAAATCCATCACAAATATAAATTTAACCAAATCAAGTATCCAGCTATCCGGCAGAGCAATTATTCGGTTATAATCAAGTAAAAACAGACTATGTCATCCGCCCAGCCAGCTGCCAGGCGGGAAAATTATTTGTTTTTGTGTGCATTTGCAGGGATCTTAGATATTCTTAGGTTCCGGAAAACTGCGTTATGAGCAGACAGTCTCACTGTCTGAGCGAAGTTTGCAACGGAGCGAGTTTGAGAGGGCTGCTCATGCCCTTAGCAGATTTCCGGAACCTTAGAATATCTTAGTTCCCGAAACCGCACACAAAAACAAATAATTTTCCTGCCGTCCCTTTTTAATACGAAAACGGATATACCCACCCTCAACAATGGCCTATACCCGTTTTCATCACATGAACTATTCGTTTATCTCTCTCAAAAACTCTATTATCCTACTCTACAGAAATAACATAATAATAAATCGGCTGTCCACCCGCATTCAGTTCCACATCACAATCCGGATAAGCCTCCTCCAGAGCCGTTGCCAGCTCCTCAGCTTCAGCCTCCTCAGTATCAGCACCATAATAAATACTGATCACCTCAGACTCATCATCCACCATCTGGGCAACTGTCTCCTTGGCAACTTCCATGCGGTCCTTGCCAACAGCCAGGATTCCATGATCACCGATACCCATCATATCACCCTCATGGATCTCCTTATCATCAATCCTTGTATCACGCACAGCATACGTGATCTGTCCGGTCTTCACATGTTCGATTGCCTGAAGCATAGCCTCAGTATTCTCCGCACTGTTCTTCTCGGGCACATAACTGATCATGGCAGTAATTCCCTGCGGAATGGTCTTAGTCGGCACAACCACGATCTCTTTATCCTCAGTAAGATCCCTTGCCTGGTTTGCAGCAAGAACAATATTCTTATTGTTCGGGAAAATATAAATAGTCTTTGCATTTACTTTTGCAATGGCATTGAGCATATCCTCTGTACTCGGGTTCATCGTCTGACCGCCCTCGATCAGGTAATCCACACCCAGTTCCTTAAAGATCTCTGTCATTCCCTTTCCCACAGATACGGAAATAAAGCCAACTTCCTTCGGCGGCTGTGCTGCTTCTTCTTTTTCTTCCTGTTCTGCCTGCTCTTTCGCCATTTTCTCGGCATCCTTTATAAGCTTCTCCTGATGCTCCTCACGCATATTGTCGATCTTCATACGTGAAAGTGCACCAAAGGTAAGGGCTTTCTCAATAGCCTGTCCGGGATGATTGGTATGAACATGAACCTTCACAATCTCGTCATCTGCAACAAGCACAATAGAATCACCAAGGGACATCAGGAATTTCTTAAATTCATGCTCTGTCTCCTCGGACATCGGCTGGTTCAGAAGAATAATAAACTCTGTACAATAACCAAATTTAATATCAGCCTCTGTCTGTGCATCGATCTTAGTCACAGCAGGACCTTTTGCCTTGTCAAACTGTGTATAATCAATCTCTTTGCCAAGGAAACCATCATATGCACCATGGTATACTTCCAGAAGTCCCTGTCCACCGGAATCCACTACTCCTGCTTCTTTCAGAACCGGCAGCATCTCCGGTGTCTTTGCCAGAGTTTCCTCCGCATGAGCGATCACGCTCTGGAAAAATGTATCCAGATCCTCTGCTGTCTCCGCAAGCTCTACAGCCTTGGCAGCAGCCTCTCTTGCAACAGTAAGGATTGTTCCTTCCTTCGGTTTCATGACTGCCTTATATGCAGTCTCCACACCTTTCTCCATGGCTGCCGCGATATCAATGGCATCCAGTTCCTTACTGTTCTTAACACTTCTGGTAAAGCCACGCAGAAGCTGAGAAAGAATAACACCTGAGTTACCTCTTGCACCGCGCAGAGAACCGGAAGAAATCGCCTTGGCCAGTGACTCCATGTCAGGCTCTCCCAGAGAACCTACTTCTGCTGCTGCTGCCATGATCGTCATTGTCATATTGGTTCCTGTATCTCCATCCGGTACCGGAAATACGTTCAGTTCGTTGATCCATTCTTTTTTAGCTTCCAGATTCTTGGCTCCTGCAAGAAACATCCTGGAAAGTATTCTGGCATCTATGGTTTTGTTATTCACCACAAGTTCCTCCTCTATCCTAATCAATTGCGCGTACACCTTCTACATAAATATCGATCTTATCGATCTCCATTCCTGTAAAGGCCTCGACTTTATATTTGACATTGCTGACAAGGTTGTCTGCAATTGTACTTATATTCACGCCATATGCCACAATAACATGGAAATTCAGGCGGATTTTATTGTCCTCTGTAATTCTGACGCTGATGCCATGTTTCAGGCTGTTCTTTCCAAGAAGCTTTACCAGTCCGTCCTTCATACTGACTGCAGCCATGCCTACGATACCAAAACATTCTACAGCAACGCTTCCTGCGTAGGTTGCGATTACATCTGTGTCAATTATGATCTGACCTAATCCGGAATCTATACGTCCATTCATATGGTTACCTCCAATGCTCATTATTGTATGTAAGTGTATTATAACCTCTTTTCACAGATTAAACAATGACTAATTTCGTCATGCTTCATCATACACCCAAAACACGCTATTTTCAAGGGTTTTCAGCTCTTTTACTCCATTTTATGTTTCATCTGTTTTCGTCTCTTTTCTTTTGTTTGTCATAAAATTTGTCATAATTTTTGTCACAAAAAAGCCACGCCCAATAATAGGGAATGGCTCTGATCGTCACATAACATTTTCAAATTTTTTCATTTCGTTCTGTACTCTTACACTATCAACATGATTGTAGATATCCATTGTTGTACTAATATCGCTGTGCCCCATGATATATTGCAATGTCTTTGGGTCAATCCCAGCTTCTGCCATTCTTGTGCAAGCGGTATGTCTCAGAATATGTGCGGATATATGCGGCAGCAGTTCCGGCTCTCTGTTTTCTCGTTTTGCCTGTGCTATTTCTTTCTTGTTATATGAATTTACTACATTTCTCAGCATGGCATTGAAATTAAACGGTAACATTGGCATTCCTTTTGAATTAATAAATACAAAACCTTTCATCCCGTCAATTTCTTTCTCAATCGAACGTCTGCCGGTTATAAAATCAAGTTCTTTCTGCTTTATCAGGGCTTTTCTCGCGCTCTGTGTCAATGGTATATCTCTATTTCCCGATTGCGTTTTTGTTTGTGTAACATGAAACTTGAATCCATCTCCATAATCCTTATATATCAGTTGGCGGCGAATATGAACCACATTTTCTTTCATGTCTATATCATCCTGTCGCAATCCAATTATTTCACCAATTCGCAACGCTGTAGAAAATGCAAAGTTCAGCATTGGACAATATACATTATACACATTACTATTATTCACATATTCAAGTAGTATCTCCTGCTGCCTGATTGTCAATGCCTTTTTATTATGCGGCTCTACTTTAATTACTTTTCTACAGTTTCTACAGGGATTTTTTCTAATTAAATCAGAATCTACTGCTAATTGAAATACTGATGATATCAATACATGATAAGTCTGAATGGATGAACCGCTCAAACCTCGCTGCTTCAAGTCAGCATAAAGCCTTTTAATGTGCATCTGCTTGATCTGGTTAATCTTCATTTCTCCAATGATACTGTTTTTTACGCTCACATCCCAGAAATTTCTGTAATTAACATTTGTGGATTTACGAATATTGCTTTTCGTTTCAATGAAAACATCAAACAACTGATTTAGTGTTATGTCGCCGCCTTTTGTACTGATGCCCTCTTCCAGATCGCGTTGTATCTGTTTTTCTTTTTGTCTCAATTCCAGTAAATCAAGCGCATAAACAGTACTTCTTTTCCCTGTTGCATCCGTCCATTTATACGCATATCTACCAGATTTATCTTGACTCTCGCCAATTTTCAATACCCGGCCTTTATTATCCGTTCTTTTCGCTCTTGCCATTTTTCACACCCTCTCTCGCTTTATCTATCATTTCCATGATTTCTGCATCACGCCTGATAAAAGCATCACTGCCAACCTGTAACTGCTCTTCTTCTGCTTTTACAAGCTCCTGCATCATTATCAAAAATTCTTCTATGTTCATTCAATCACCCTTTTTAATAAATCAAGGGCAGCAGTACCGCCGCCCTATGGTTTAATGTTCTTTCCATCTCTTAGTTATTAAGTAATTTGACAAGTTGAGTATTCTTCTAATATCGTCACCATTATTTAAACTTAAAATATTCCATATCAGAAAGAAAATGTCTCTATCTTCTTCGGACATTTTCTGCAACGTCGATTCTCTGCTTCCTTCCAGAAGAATTTTCGCTACGTCGTATGTTCTTTGTAAGAAATATCTATTCTTGTTTTCTTTAATAACTTCTGCAATAGCTTTTCTGCAAGGAACTTGAGTCAAATCACATCTTTTCATTACTCTTCAACCTCCTGCTCATCATCTTTTTCCGGTGGTTGCTGATTATATGCTGCTTTTACAAAACTCAAAGCCATTTTTAAACATTTATAATCAAAGATTTTCAGCGCAAAATTGATAATATCTATCTGTAACATAAGAATTGATTTCTGCTGTGAACAAAATTCCCAGTCATCTTCAAAAGCCTTTACGTCATTTCTGGCTTTCCGCAGTTCCTCTTTGAGCTTCTCAATCTCGGCTTTCTGATCTGTGATAATCTCGCTTGCAATCGTCTGATTGTCCAGTTTTGGAGAGTCCGCTGCTTTATCTGGCATACCCGTGGAAAGCTGGTCAAGCTTTGCCAGAATCTCATGATAAAATTTTTCTCGCATATCTCCGCAGATTATTGTAAGTTTCTCGTCAATAACCTCTGAATACTCACCGGCTGTTCTGGTTTCAAATTCCTCGATAGCTTTTTGCAATTCTTCTGGTTCTCCGGTATATTTTCTTTTAAACTTCTCGGTTCTTTTCGGCAAACGCTTTGTATAAAACTCCTGCCATAATTTGCGTTCTTCCTGGTCAATTTTCTCTGTGATCTGCTTCTCATAATACTGTGTGTAATTCATGTTCATTCTCCTTTATTTTATTGTTTAAGGGAAATGAGTGTGTTATAATGCTCATGCCCCTCGATTTACGTGATTGGCGGGTTACTTGCCCCTTATCAGAGTTGCCGCTCTGGTAAGGGTGTTTTTACTTATAATTTTTTGCCGTGTGTATATTCATAGAACAGAGTACTTATTACCCCGCCTAAAAATATTGTAATTACATCTAAAACTGTCATTTTAGACTTTTTCTCCTTTCTTCATATGCTGATGTCCAATAAGCAACCATAGCTCTCCTTGTAACTATAGCCGCCCAATATTTGCAGTAATTCCACTTTAGCTTGTATTCCTGCGTCAATGACTGCTGCCAGACCAGCCGCAAGCCCTCTCGGAACATAACCAATAACAGTCTTTCGATTAATAGAACGTAAATGAATCACAATCTTGATGGCGTTCTTATCGAATGGGTTTTCCGGCTCTCTTACAAGCTCTGCCTGCATGGTATTTATTGGAAACTGCTTCATGAATCCCAGTCTTTCCTGAATATTCCCTGCTGTGGTTCCCGTTGCTCGAATCCTCATAGAGAGTTTAATGCGTCTCCACGCTTTTCTGAATGCCTGAGATAAGGTATAACCTTCTTTTCTCAATTCATTAGCCATTGTACAAACTGCCTTTCTGATATTGGTGACCTGCTTCATGTCCACTTCCCTCCTTCCTATGAACTAAGTTTATTATACTATATGTGTACGTATATATCAATTAGCACATTTAACAAATATGTGTACGTATATTCATCAATTTTGTATGTGTACATATATTGTATTTTGTGTTATACTTATCATAGAGTGGAAGAGGTGCGAACATTTTTACGCCCCACAGAAAGAAGGTGTAACATGACATTAACTGATAGTCAGAAAAAGGCTAATGCGAAATATCGCGAAAAAAGTATTAAGCGCATCCCCCTAGATGTACAGAAAGAAAAGTACGAGGAAATCAAGGCAGCAGCAGACCGCGCTGGTGAATCTGTCAACGGCTACATCAAAAAAGCAGTAGATCAGAGGATTGAACGCGAACCGAAAGACCCAGTGTTTTAAATGATAGCCTGATAAAAAGGTGCTTGCATGTTTGTTCTATGTATGCTATAATAAACACAACTCTCCTTGGCATATTAAATTTAATGTAAAAGAAAGAGCCACGTTTTGGGTCATTCGTAAAAGCGAATGATGAATTAGGGACTGTGTTTTATCAGTCCTTTTTTTATTGCATTTTTTATTATATCATGATATAATTGTCTTAGATAAAAAATCACCTTTCTTTATATTTTGACAGAATCCCCAGCCGCCCGGCACGCATGGCGGCATAAATGGGGGGTCTGTTTTTTTTATTTTTTCTTTAAAATTTCTTTCATTTCCCAGACAACATCTTTCGGCAGTTCCTTGAACTGAGGAAAATCATACTTTACCCGGCATCCCGGAACGTAGGATTTAGCCATTTCACGACGGCGCTGCTCAAATTGACGTTCAGATTTCTTACGATAAAACCTGTACAGCAATTCTTGAACGGCAAAATACGCGTCCTGATCGTTTAGGTACTGTCTGGCAAGCCGAAAAATTTCTGCAACAGCGTCATAATTCGGATTGTAGTATTTGTATTGCAAACACAAAAAATCAACATACCACTTTTGGTCTTTCATTGCGTACCCTTTCAGTTCCCCGGTACCAGATACCAGCACCGGGGAACGCTCTTATTTACTCAACTTCTGTGCTTGACTGCATCCTTGTGGAATAACTTCTTGCAAATTCTCCGGCAGCAGACCTGTGATTGTCGCCTTTCACCTGTATACCGATTGAATCTGATACATCTACCAACTCAACTGGTCGTTCAGCTTCTTGCTCTTCCTTGTACTCTTTCATTTCTTCGTATCCCTTTTTACTGATCTGGCTGATTTTAACATCTTCAACCGTTTCTTTTTCATACATTTTTTCGTATCTATCAAGAAATGCTCCACTTGAATTAACCTTAATCATCATGCTATGACCGTCTCTCCCTGTTCCATTCTTGATTCCAGTCAGTTCACCTGCATATTCTGCGATAACTTCCCCAGCGATTTTTGTCACTTCATCAAGTACGCCATTGGCTTTCGCTTCACTCGGAACGCTTAAATCAAAATGGTTGTCCCTTGCCATAAGCTGACATTTACGAATACAAAATTCTGAACGGCTTCTCATAGCTTCTTTGCAGAAATCAGACAGTTCCGTTTCTGTCAACTCCACACCACTCTGAGCAACTATATTCATACGCCCTAATAAGTCATAATCAATGTAGCCTGATATGTATTTATTGGTGTTACTCTTTCGACGATCTGCAATCGCATCGTTTAATTGTGTTTGATAAGTCGATCTCGTAAAGCTAAAATGCCTATCATATTCAGTTTCAATACTTTTCAATTCTTCTTCCAACGCTTGTGGGTTTAATCGCGCCTTTGCAGTTTGAATCTCTGTCAATTTGTTACTAACAAGACTATCAACATCACCTTTAAAATTCTTCATTATTCTTCTGATTTCGTCAAATTTATTCATTTCTTTAATCCTCCTTAATCTCTAATTTTTTCCAACTTACCTTTCATATGCCTGATAAAGAACACAGGCTTGCTGTTTATTCTTCTTATTTGGCGTTTTTACGCTGTTTTCGTGTTTGTATAGTAAATTTGTCCATCTTTAGTCAAAAGTCGCTTAAATCGCATTTTACGGTGTTTCAGAGCCTTTTTTGTTTTTTTGAAATTTTTTCAAGGCTTACTGTTATAGGATGCCTTTTTGTTTCCGAGGTCGGATTGGCAGGTTATTCAGCCCAGTGAAGGCTGTATACAGACCCCGCCCCCATATCCTTCCGGGCTGATGTTCGCCGGGTATCTGCTGCCAACCTGTAGCCCTGTCTGTACTCAAATAATGTATTGTTTTTGTATGAGGAAAACAATAATTACTCATAAAAGCCCGTATTTATAAGGTTCTTTGCTTTTATACCGTCCAGATTGTGACAAATTTTGTGACAAACTGGTGGCAGTCAGGGCAATTCTAACTCTGATCTGAACTTGTTCAGCCGCTTGCGGTGGCAGCAGGACGCCGGGTAGTTTCCCTATTTTAAATCAGAAAACTAATATTCATCATTCATGACAAATGGGTTCGACATTGATGTCGAGGATATCTTTTTATCGTGTCACCGCCCGCGTTCTGCTTACTCTTTTTTATAGATGCCAAAGTGCGTCGTGGTTCTTTTTTTACCGTTATGCCATGCGATGTTTGCCCCTTTTTTATCGTGGTGCCATGCGATGTAGTTCTTTTTTTATTCGTGTCGGACTGCCTGTGGCTCTTCCGCATAATGCAAAAATTCACCATCAATGCACATGTCATCCAAAAAGACTTTTACTGCATGACCATCATCGCTTGCTAATGTGACTCTCACGTTTCTGTCCAATTTGTTCGATTGAACCGCTATAATTCTGTGTCCAAGCCAATTTCTAATATCCTGTCCGCAATATATCGGCTGTCGCTTAATTTTTCTTCTTTTTTTGTGCATCTGTACTACTTCCTTTCTTTTGATTATTAAATTGATTGTTCTTTATGATATCCCGGCTCCATGCCTGGAAGCGATCAAGGTTGTGTTCCTGTGGCTTCTGTTCCATCCTTGCTCCTTCGCTCCAATTCCGCGCTGACCGCCAATAATAAATCTTGAACAAACTTCTGTTCTGGCTGTCCTGCGAACTGCTGATCTATCTGTTCACAGCTCTTATTTAAAGCTTTCCATGCTTCCTCGTCCTGCTGCCGGATTCCGTAGAAGCGTTTGTGAATACCCCAGACCTGCTGCCAGATTGTAAAATATTGCGTCTTGAAGTCCATCTATTCTCCTTTCTGTAGTATCTGCTCGCCTGATAAAAAGGAAATGCTGGTTTCTGTCTTATCAGGCTTATTTTTGAATGCTCTAAAATGTTGTAAAATCAAGGGTTTTAAGAGTTCATGTGCAAAATGTGCAATTCTTCTGGGAGTCTCTTGTAATTTTGAATAGGAAAAATTTTACATTGAAATTGCACAAATTGCACAGATTCTAAAAGACAAACGGATTTTCGGCCGGTACAAATGACTCTTCTGCGGCAATTACATATCCTTTTACAATGTTTCTACACGTCTTTCCATTTACTGTTCCAGATGATTTATATAAGCCCTTATTTTTCATTTCAGCAGTAAAATTATTACGGTTCTCACAACCAAAACCATTGTCAGAACACCATTTTTCATATTCTGTGTAAACATCTTTCAGCTTAGTGTTTTTATCCGGCTTCTCAATCAGACATTCATTGATAAAGCAACCGATTTTATCAGAATCGTTCCTGTACTGATCTGTTGCGGCTGTCACTTCTGGCGGTGGCGTTAATCCCTCAGCATAGTATTTTTTAAGTCCCGCAATACACCAATTCAGCAACCCGGATAAATTCTTTGGCTGTTTAAGTTTATCTTTTAAACTTCTGTCCTGTTCCGACGGTTTGAAATGTCTGTCAAAAGTAACGACTGAGATTCTACCGGATGAAAAAAGAGTCACGTCTGTTACAACTGGCAGAAAGTTAGTATTAAAAAACAATTTGAACACTGGTACAAACTGAAATTCATTTTGGTGTAAGAATCTCGCTGTAATTTGATCGCGTCCAAGCAAAGTTTTTAAAAGTGCAACGTCAAATATCATCTTTTTAGGCGGCTCTGCACATGATAGGAAGCGGCACCCTTGCAGACGCGCAATATCAGAACTTGCTGATCTTGAGTCATTGTTTGGCTTCATTGCTAAAGTCTCAGGACGCATGTTCATACTATAACCGCCTGTATTTCCCAGCATATAAGCAAATGTTTCTATCGCCGTACTTTTCCCATTTCTGGTCGTACTACCATACAGCATATAGCAACATTCCTCCGCAGTTGAACCTGTCAGTGCATATCCAAACAGTTTTTGCAAATACTCAATTTTGGGTTTGTTTTCTTCCAAAACTTGATTTACAAATGTTTCCCATGCTTCCGCTGATTGTTCCGGGTCATAAACTACATTCGCAATTTTCCCACATAAAAAGTCTGGTGAATGTTCCATAAATTCAAATGTTTTCAAATTTAAAACACCATTCTGACAATTCAACAAGTATAAGTCTTTATCAAGTTCCTCAGCATAGAAAAAATGATGATCGCGTGCATCTTTCAACATGGTTTCACGATATCTCAATTGCCCTAACCTTGCGCAGTGTTTTATAAATGGTTCTTTTAATTTGCTGTCTGAAATTTCAGTGCAATAAATGAAAAGGCAATCCGCTAACGCTTTTGCGAACTGACTCGATATCATCCCGCCTGTGTCCTGCTGCCATACACCATGACTATATATGTACCATTCTTTAGCGGTTGCATTGAATCTGCACATATCCTTGAAGATTTCAGCAAATAGCCAACCATTCCCCATATCTGACAATTCCATGTTGCATTCTGGCTTTATTTGCCGCAATTGCGACATGATATTTTGTTGATGTTCTTTCATTAACTCTTTCATATAAAACTTGTCTTTGGCTCTCACATGGCTCTCTTTTATCACCTTTCTTTAAATTTGTCATATTCCGCATAGCATGTCAGCCTTTCCACTGGCAGCAGTTAACGCATTCTTTGCAATGCACCATTGCCAGCTCAATGGCTTGCAATGCGGCGAATCGAGAACAGCCTGATACAGCTTGCATTGTGCTTTTAATTGGTCAACTTCCCGCACCCACGCGCGTTTAGCGGCCTTTTCAGCGGCTTTTTGTTGTTGTCTTAACAATTCCTGCTGCCTGATTAACTGCTGACTATTCGCTCTATTAGGCGTGTCAAGTCCAAACGTTTCCCTGATCTCCTGTAAAGCTGTCCAATTGTCACAACCTCTGATATGGCTCCACAGCTTTATCACATCACCGCCGACACATCGTCCAAAATCGTAAAAGCTCCGTGACCCCTCATAAATGTGAATACTTGCAGTCTTTTCGCCGGGATACTTGTACAGTCGTCCGTCTTTCTCCAGTAGATGGTCTGCAATCGTTTCAATGCCGATCTGCTGCCGGATTTGTTCAAAATCTTCTCTCGTCGCGTGTCACTCCTTTCTTTTAGTTACTCCGAAATACAATCAAGATATCTTTGAATTTTGGAAACATTCCAGAATACCCGGCGCCCTACTGTGATTTTGGCACCTGCTTCTGTTCCAATTTGCACTGCCGTTTTACGTCCTGCTTGTAGTATGTTTTGTAAACCAGGTGTGTCTACAGTGAGATTGTTGATGCTGTCAGAAGATACTGCTGCTTCTTTTGCTTTAGTCGCATTCATAGCGTACTCCTTTCTTGATTTTTACAGTTTATTTTGATATACTGTTTGTAGCCGATATTTTTCATCTAATGTAGCAAGATCACTCTCTAGTCTTCCGCGCTCTCTTGCATGAATACGCTTTGAGGCTGTCCATGATTTTGATGCAGCATTCAATGTTAATAATTTTGCAAACTCAAATGGTTGATTCTCAGCCTGTACTAGTGAATTTTCACTATCCAATGTAAAATATTGTACTTTTCGAATAGACTCCATACCA
>SKED01001086.1_pt1 | contig 25823 bp, 23 predicted proteins | sample 4826651 | NCBI WGS metagenome assembly SKED01 (sample SAMN11008818, study PRJNA524170) | human gut metagenome | biome: Human fecal sample; material: Feces; isolation source: fecal sample from pouch patient p19 | host: Homo sapiens | place: Israel: Tel-Aviv | collected 2016-06-28 | reverse complement strand
AAATAAGGAAGAAGATTTTATGGTGGGGGAAATATATGAGGTTATAAAATGAGCAGATTAATAGAGCAGATAAAACAAAAGGATGCCTGTGCCTTTACACATGGCGGCAAATTTCACGCAGATGATGTGTTCTCATCAGCCCTGCTTTTGTATATAAATCCTGAGATCAGCATAACAAGGGGCAATAGTGTGCCTGATGATTTTACAGGAATAGTTTTTGATATAGGGCGTGGTGAGTTTGACCATCATCAAAAGGACAGCAGAATCAGGGAAAACGGTGTGCCGTATGCGGCATTTGGACTGTTGTGGGAGGCTGTTGGAGCGGATATTCTAGGCGAGGAGCTTGCGGTGAAATTTGATGAGTCATTTGTCCAGCCTCTCGACAACAATGACAATACAGGTGAGAAAAACGAGCTTGCAACACTTATAGGCAATTTCAATCCGTCATGGGATTATGAGGGTGGCAGCGATGAGGCTTTCTTTCAGGCGGTAAGCGTGGCAGGCATGATACTGGAAAACAAATTTGAGAGATACCGTGGCAATGAGAGAGCCGATAAGAGAGTGGAGGAGGTGCTTGCAAAGCACGATCCGGCAAGCAGGATACTTGTGCTTCCTGAGTTTATCCCGTGTCAGAAGGCGCTGAGTGAGACGGATATCGCGTTTGTTATTTTTCCGTCAAACAGAGGCGGCTTTTGTATACAGCCGCAGAAAAGAGAATATTCGATGAATTACAAGTGTTCTTTTCCGGCAGAGTGGCTGGGGCTTGAAGGTGAGGAGCTGGTAAATGCTACAGGAATTCCCGGTGCGATATTCTGTCACAAGGGAGGCTTTATCATGACTGTTAAGGAGCAGGACGAAGCTGTAAAGGCATGCGAAAAGGCGCTTTCTCTTCATAAAGACAGCTCTGTGATAGTATGGTATGGCAGTAAAGGAGATACTGCAGCCATGGCATGTGACAGTCAGACAGACGAGCTGCTTATAAATGTTGCAAAAGCACGAGGAATAAAGGGTGTGCATATCTGTCATGTTGATGCAATGCCTGTTCCGCAGCTTGAATTAACAGAGCTTGACAGTGAGACAGCATATGCAGAGGTACTGATGGAGAAGCCACAGTGGAAGGCATATGTAAAGGAGCAGGTGAAGCAGATTGTAAAGTACAGACCGGAGGCTGTGTATGTGGAAGGAAACGCATTTGAGACATATCCGGTTATACGTGCACTCAGAAAGAAGCACATTCCTGTGCTTACGATGATTGAAAATAAAGAGAAAAAAATAATGGTAAGAATACCATGATTTATGTGCATTTTTGAAAAAATTTGGTATAATGTTGTTAAGCGCGGACATCGTGCAGTTTTGCGAATGTGTGTGGTGGTTTTGAATAATACGAGTAATATACAAGTAACAATACGAGGATGCAGAAGGTATGAAGACAATTATAAAATACGAGCTTGTTATAAATGAGGCACTCAGATCTGCACTCAACTATGATACACCGGATGAGCAGATTAATGAGTTTATCAGATTTTTCGGAAAACATATCGGTTCTGACCGCATATATATATTTGAGGACTGTGATGAGAAGCATGTCACCAAAAATACATATGAGTGGTGTGCGGATGGAATAGTGCCGGAGATACATGAATTGCAGAATGTCGATATGGACATAATAGGCTGGTGGTATCAGACCTTTGACAAGGACAGGAATGTAATTATCACAGATATAGAGCAGATAAAGGATGAGCACAAGGTCTCCTATAATCTGTTAAAGGCGCAAAATGTAAAGAACCTGGTGGTATGTCCAATCCGCTACAAGGATGAGATAAAGGGCTTTTTCGGTGTGGATAATCCACCGGAAAGTGATACTCTCGGACTGACCACGTTCCTAGATATGATAGGAACCTTGCTTATATCATTGCTTAAGCTGCGCAATTCCTTCACAAAGTCGAATAAGGAAGCGATGCTTAGCAGCTATTCATCACTTTCAAGTATCTATATATCCATGGCACTGGTAAATGTGCAGACACACAGATACCATATAGTAAAGACTTTGGATGAGGTTGTACACTTCATGGGGGTAAAACCGCAAAGTGAGGGGGAATATAGGATAGATGAGGATTTCCCGGGGCATATAAACAGTGTGATGAATGAGTTCTGTACTAAGGCACAGCGCAAAGAGGCTCTGGAGTTTGTGGATATCAGTACTGTAGAGGACAGACTTCGTGGAAAAAATACCATAGTGCACGAGTTTATCGGAAAGGTATCAGGCTGGTGCCGTGAAAGGTTTATTCCTGTAGACTATGATGCAGATGGCAGGCTGTGGCATGTGCTTTACTGCGTGGAGAATATTGACGAGGAAAAGCGACGTGAAGACAGGCTTATGTATCTGGCACAGATTGATTTGATGACAGGTATACGCAACCGCGGAAGTGGAGAGAATAAGATAACAGAGTATCTCGTCCGCAAACAGTGCGGTCTGCTTTGTCTTTTGGATTGTGACAAGTTTAAGTCAATAAACGATACCTATGGACATGCGGTAGGCGACAAGGTGATAATAGCAATTGCTGATACTCTGCGCAAATCATGTCGTGATGATGATGTCGTGCTTCGCCTGGGCGGGGATGAGTTTGCGGTATTTATACCGGGGATGCTTGATAAAGAGCGGGCAGAAGCTTTTTTTGACAGGCTTTTTTCAAACATAGAGCATATTGATATAGCAGAGATGAATGGAAAGCATATACTGCTCAGTCTTGGCGCATGCTTTTATGACGGAATGGATTGTATCACGTTTGACCAGCTCTACAGAAGGGCAGACACCGCCATGTATGACAGCAAGAAAAAACAGGGCTACAGTGCGACAATTTATGATGCAAAGCAATGATAGTCCGGCATATTAAATAAAAAGAGGAGAATGAAAATGCAGACAGGAAAAGCAATATCTATTCCATCAATCCTCAAGGTGGGAAATGGAACATTAAACAAAATCGGAGAGTATTTAAAGAGTGAGGAGCTCACGAGCGTAGTCATTTTTATGGGAAACGGTCTCATAGATATGTTTGGAGATACTATAATGAAGTCGCTTACTGATGCCGGTATCACCGTGCTTGAGTACAGCGAGCTTGATACAGTTGAGATAGACGATATCATCACCCTTGCCTTTGACATACCAAACAAGGCAAAGGCAGTCGTGTCGGTGGGTGGCGGAAAGGTGATAGATGCAGGAAAATATGCAGCCTTTTTGAGGAATCTGCCATTTATCAGTGTGCCGACCTCAAGCTCAAGTGATGGTTTTTCTAGCGCCAGTGCATCACTTTTGGTGCACGGCAAGCGTACGTCGGTTCCTGCAAAGCTTGCGCATGGTATCATAGTTGACACACAGGTCATCCGCACAGCACCGGAGAAGTTTATATATTCAGGCATCGGGGATATGGTGTCAAAGATTACAGCACTCTATGACTGGATTTTTGAGGAAGCACATGGTGCAGGAGTGGTCAATGACTTCGCCGTGATGGTCGCTAAAAAGGCGGTCAACAGCTTTGTGCGTACACCTTATGAGAGCATAAAGGATGAGCTTTTCCTAAAGGAGCTTGTGGATTCGCTTGCCATGAGCGGCATAGCAAACGAGATAGCGGGAAGCAGTGCGCCGACCAGCGGCAGTGAGCATCTCATTTCACATGCGCTTGACAAAATTCTTGAGCATCCACAGCTTCATGGCATACAGGTCGGCATAGCAACCTATATCATGAGTGTGGTGCAGAACCACAGATATGTAAGGGTGTGCACAGTGCTCAAAAGGACAGGCTTTTTCGACTATGCGGCCACTCTTGGCATGAGAAAGCAGGATTTTCTGGATGCGATAGATATGGCGCCATCCATGAAGCCGTTCAGGCACACATATCTGCATGAGAAGGAGTACCGCGACGCGGCAAAGAAGCTTGTGCTCGAGGATGATATACTGAATAAAATACTGGTATAAAAATATGTATGAGAAGACTATAGAGCCGGTTGCGATTATGCACACCGGATTTGGAGAGAAATTTGGCATTCCGAGGCAGAGCGGCCTCGTACCTGAGGCGGCAGGGCAGATAATATTTGAACCCAAATACCAAAATCCCGATGCGCTTCGTGGAATAGAGGAGTTCACACATTTGTGGATTATATGGGGCTTTTCTGAAAACAGGGTGGAGAAATTCACACCGCTCGTCACACCACCCAGGCTGGGAGGCCGGGAAAAGAGAGGTGTTTTTGCCACACGTTCGCCGTTTCGCCCAAACGGCATGGGACTATCCTCTGTAAGGTTTGATAAGGTTGAGTACAAAAGCAGCAAGGGCCCCATAATTCATGTGTCGGGTGTAGATATGCTTGACGGTACGCCAATCTATGATATAAAGCCGTATCTGGCATATGCAGACTCACATCCTAAGGCATCAGATGGCTTTGCCGCAGAGCACAGATGGGATACGGTGCATGTTATATGGAGGAATGAGGCACTCAAAAGCTGTATGGATGAAGATACCCGCATTACTGTGGAGCATATTCTGGCACAGGATCCAAGAGCTGCATACAACAAGGCCAGGGATTATATCTATGGCATGAGATACGGCAAATTTGATATACGCTTTGTGGCTGATTCACATGCCGGCACGATAGAGATAGTGGATGTCGTGGAGTGCATAGATGGGTATCATAAGGTTAAGTGATTTTGGGAAGTGTTTTTAGTGAATATGATTTGCATATGCTGTCCGAAGAGAGTAAAATGGTAATGCATACAAAAGGACAAATGCATTACGAATATATATGTAAATACATATTAAATACACATAAGGAAGGTACATACAATGAAAACAGTAAAGGACTATATCAGAACTATCCCGGATTTCCCGGAGAAGGGCATCATGTTCCGCGATGTGACAAGTGTTATCCAGGATGCAGATGGATTAAAGCTTGCAATTGACGAGATGATAAAGAAGCTTGACGGACTTGATTTTGATGTGATAGCAGGAGCTGAATCAAGGGGCTTTGTTTTTGGCATGCCTATAGCATATGCGCTTCATAAACCGTTTGTTATGGTGAGAAAAGCAGGCAAGCTACCATGTGAGACTGTATCAAAGACATATGACCTTGAGTATGGCACAGCAACAATTGAGATGCACAAGGACTCTGTAAAGCCCGGTCAGAAGGTGGTTCTCGTGGATGATCTTATTGCTACAGGAGGCACAATGCAGGCAGCAGCAGAGCTTGTTGAGGAGCTTGGAGGAGAGGTTGTGAAGATGCTTTTCCTTATTGAGCTTGCAGGTCTTAATGGCAGAAAGCTTCTTAGCAAGTATGATGTGGACGCAGTTGTGTCATATGATGGCAAATAGAGCTGTTATATCTGAATGAATATATTTTATATGTTTGTGCATACTGACATTAATTAAATCTATGATTTGATGAGATTAAGAGTAAGGAGAGTCGGTATGCAGCAAAAATTGGGAAAGTGGAGTCTCCGTTTTACGGAGGCTCCTTTTATATTGGAAAGCAGTTCGGTTGTAGGCACAAAGGAGGCGGACGGACCGCTTGGTGGTCTGTTTGATATTGTAGGCAAAGATGACAGGTTTGGGCAGAATACGTGGGAAAAGGCAGAAAGCTCCATGCAGCGCGATGCACTCACAATGGCCCTTGGAAAAGCACATCTGGATGCATCCGACATGGACTATGTATTTGCAGGAGATCTGCTCGGACAGTCTATGGCCACAACCTTTGGTGTGGAAAACTTCCGCATTCCGTGGTTTGGAGTGTATGGAGCATGCTCCACATGCGGGGAGTCGCTCTCACTTGCCGCGGCATTTGTGGCAGCAGGGTATGCAAGGCATGCGGTGGCAGTGACATCGAGCCACTTTGGCAGTGCCGAAAAGCAGTTTCGCTTCCCTAACCAGTATGCCAATCAAAGACCGGTGTCAGCGACGTGGACAGTGACAGGAAGTGCAGCATTTATTGTGGGCAGTGGAGCAGGTGGTAATGAGACACAGACCGGGTGTGACAATGAATGGACTGGGGGTGACAATGCAGATAGTATATCAAAGAAGGTGCAGATTGAGGGAATCACAACAGGAGTTGTGGTGGATTATGGCATAAAGGACGCCATGAACATGGGCGCTGCAATGGCCCCTGCGGCCTGTGAGCTGATAGTAAATCATCTGAGTGATTTTGGCAGAAAGGCTTCCTATTACGACAGGATAGTGACAGGAGATCTTGGAAGCGTCGGGCAGAAGATACTGATTGACCTGTGCAGGCAAAAAGGCGTGGACATAAGCAAAAATCACGAGGACTGTGGCATGAAGATGTTTGATGCAACGAACCAGAACACAGGCTCAGGTGGTTCGGGCTGTGCATGCTCGGCAACCGTTTTGTCAGCATATTACCTGCCAAAGCTAAGAAGTGGTGAATTGAAGCGTATACTTTTTGTGCCTACAGGAGCACTTCTTTCGCCTGTCAGCTTCAACGAGGGCGAGTCAGTACCGGGAATTGCACACGGTGTGGTGCTTGAAGCAGTAATGTGAAGTTGTAATTTGAAGTTGTAATTTGAAGCTGATGGCTTCACATATATAATAGGGTGAACGAGCCGTTTTTGAGAGATGGGTTGCACGTTCAAAAATAGAAGAAAGGCGTAAGGATATAATGGATTATGTAAAAGCATTTGTCGTGGGCGGTATCATCTGCGCCATCGTACAGATTTTAATGGAAAAAACAAAGCTCATGCCGGGCAGAATTATGGTAATGCTTGTGTGCACAGGAGCGCTGCTTGGTGCCGTCGGCATATACGGGCCATTTTCAAAGTGGGCAGGTGCCGGTGCAAATGTACCGCTTTTGGGCTTTGGCAATGTACTTTGGAAGGGTGTGAAGGAGGCTGTGGACAGTGAGGGCTTTATAGGCCTGTTTAAGGGCGGCTTTAAAGCCTGTGCGGTCGGAGTATCGGCAGCATTAATCTTTTCGTATATTGCAGCACTCATCACGAAGCCTAAATTAAAGAGCTGATTGATTTTGATGGTGATTTCAGAGTAAATATGTATCGGAAAAGGGAAACTAACACAGAAACCGTTGAGAAGATACTTAGGCTCATCCAGCCAATATTACTATAATATCAGATTAAAATGATTGATAAATCCTGACATTTCTGCTATTCTGAATAATATAGAAATATTGCAACGGAGGTGGACAGGCATGGCGGTCAGAGAGATAATCTTAACAGCACAGCACAGCACAGCACAGCACAGCACAGCACAGCACAGCACTCTGATTGCGCCTTTTTTTCGACTGTTCGTATTCATAAAAGGAAACGGATAAAAGCATCAATAAATATGTACATGGATTAGATGTACGTATTGATTGGTGCTTTTTTCTGTCTGATAAGGGGGGATCATTTGATTTGAATTTAAAGCATGGTCATACATGGAAATTAAGAAAACGTATCTATTTTAATACTATATTTACAAAAACAAAGGAGGATTCAGATGAGAAGATTAAAGCATAATTTTAAGAAAGGAATGGCGTTTGTTCTTACCTTTGCCATGATAGCAGGACTGGTTCCTGCTATGTCAGGCGGAGCAAATAAGGTGCAGGCAGCATCCGGTTCGGGAACGGAACCAAGTGTGTCAGCCTATGCCACAAAGACACAGTTGATGGATAATACATTTGCCCCGAATGCAGATGGAACTGCAGAAAATTATGGAATGATTGTATTTGGTAAAAAATCAGATGGAATAACAGCACAGGAATGGTATATCTTAGGAGAGGATAAGGGTGTATCAGGGGATAATACCATCATCTTTGCCACAAGCCCCATAGCAACAGGGCAGAAGTTTAATTCAAGCTATGACAATAAGTCTTTTGCTTCAAGTTTTGGTGTATATGAAAGTAATCCATCAGAAGTATATGCAAACCACTACGGAGCAAGTGACCTTCGAAAGGCATTGCAGGGTATGGCTGCGGATATAAACTATTTCACCAAAGCCGAGCAGCGCTTGATGAATGATACCGCAGTGAAAACGATGGACACGAAGAACAGTAATGTGACCTATACCACCAAAGACAAGCTGTATGCATTACAGGGAGATTTTAATGATAATAAACTGCGGGCAGGAACCAGTGACAGTACAGTACTTGCCAGGTATAGTTACTGGAACAGCTATTCTTCGAGCTACGATTTTTGGTTCTCTTCGCATCTGCTGCGACAGCAGCATCATCTGATCAAGCAAAGTTAGGAACAATCGCATTGGGTAAGGCGATGACTTTAAGACTTGACGGAACAGGTAAGAATATTGGTACAGTAACCTATAGTGCCACAACAGGTGATATTAAGGTGGTGAGGGGTGATACATCACAACCCGTGTCACTTGTCGTACAGGGCAATGATGGAACAAACGATTGGTATTACAGTAAACAGATTACAGGAACAGAGACGATAAATGTATCTGCTATTGAGGCAGAATCATATACACCGGCATCAATCGATTTATCAACCTGCAAAATTTGGCTGGAAATAACCGAGGATAATGTTTCATATGCAGTAAACGCAGAAAAAGAGATTGAAAAAATCAATACCACCTATGTAACCAAAGAACAGTTGATGAATTCATTTAAACCATACAGTAATGGAACTGCAGTAAATTACGGCAAGCTGGTATTTGGTAAAAAATCAGATGGAACAACAGCACAGGAATGGTACATTTTAGGAAAGGATACAGGTGTATCAGGGGATAATACCATCATCGTTGCCGCAAGCCCGATTGCAAGAGGGCAGAAGTTTAATTCAGACATAAGCAATAAGAATGATGAAAATCTATGGTCAGATTGTGTTTATAGTGAAGCGACTATAACAGAAGTATACGCAAATCACTACGGAGCAAGTGAACTTCGTGATACACTGCAGGGTATGGCTACGAATACATCCTACTTCACCTCAGCCGAGCAGGGCTTGATGAATGCCACCACAGTGACAACGAAGGATACGAAGAATAGTAGTGTAACCTATACCACCACAGACAAACTGTATGCGTTACAGGGAGATTATGATAATGACCAATACTTGTGGGCAGGAACCGATGACAGTACAGTACTTGCCATGAGTAGTTACTTGAGGAACGGAGAGTGGTTCTGGCTGCGCTCGCCTTACGGTGGTAGTGGTGACTTTGCGTTGTGCGCGGATCGGGGCTATTATGTCATCCTCGGCCGTGTCGACATCGACTCCGGGAGCCCTGTTCAGCCCGCTTCCAATCTGGATTTGTCATCTGTTCTCTTCGCATCTGCTGCGACAGCAGCATCATCTGATACAAAATCGGAAAAGATAACAGACAGTGCGGCGATGACTTTAAGACTGGACGGAACAGGTAAGGATATTGGTACAGTAACATATAACACCACAACAGGTGATATTAAGGTGGTGAAGGGTACCACATCACAAACCGTGGCACTTGTCGTACAGGGCAATGACGGAACAAATGACTGGTATTACAGTAAACAGATTACAGGAACAGAGACGATAAATGCTTCAGATATTAAGTCAGCACTCAGTTTGACATCAGATATAGATTTATCAGCCTGCAAAATCTGGCTGGAAACTACAGACAGTACCAGTAATCTGACTTATGCGGTAAATGCAACTGACATAATAAGTATCACATCAGTAGCAATTACAGATATTGATATTCCGGTGTCTAATACTGCTTTGGATACCGAAGCATCATGTACAACAGAAGGTGTAAAAAGCACCACACCACAGATTACATGGACACCAAGTGATACCACAGCGGGATATAATAAGAGCTACACGGCAAGCGTTACACTTACAGCAGATACAGGCTATGAATTTGCAGATAATGTGACAGCTACCGTATCAGGCAATACTGCAACGAGCGTTACACAGAATGCTGCAGATGGTACATTGACAGTAACCAAAGAATTTACAACAGACAAGAGAAAGATAGAAAGTGTAGCTGCGCCGACAGTACCGGCAAATAATACATTTACAGCTTACTATGGCTATGATGGATATGATACAACGCCTATAAGCGGAACGAACACGGAGCTTGGCAAGACGGCAACAGTAACATTTGAAGGAACAACGTCACCAACTACAGAAGATATGGCTGTGACATGGACCATTGAGAGTGACGGAGGAGTTTATGACAAAACGCTGGGAGCAGAGAACATCTTTAGGTGGACAATCCCTGAATCTGCATTGACGAATTATAATGCTGCTAACTGTCAGGGCTATGATATAAGTACAGGCAATATCACAGGCACGATTACGGTTAAGAATAAAGCCGCAACCCCTGTCGCTATCACAGGAACAGACAGCAGTATAGTATATACAGGTGCAACCGTTGATGTATCACAGTATTTTAGCATCGACAATAATGCAGGAGCTGCAACATATACACTTGTTACTGGAACGAATGGCGGAACCGGAGAAGGCACGCTTTCAGATACAACACTTACCGTAACCCATACAGGAACCTTTAAGATTAAGGTAAGTACTGCAGCAAATGGAATCTTTGCGGCAGGAGAGAAAACAGTTACTCTTACGGTAGATAACGGAACCATCCTGTATACGGCAACGGATTACAGCACAACCTATGATGGACAGCCACACAGCATCAGCGTGAGCGTGACCAATCCTGAAGGAGCAGCCGTAACCTACAGCACAGATGGCGTAACCTACGGCAGTGATAATCCTTCTTTTAGCAATGAAGGTACGCATACCGTATACTATCGGATTACGAAGGATAACTATACCACCGTTGAGGCTTCAAAGACAGTAACCATAAATAAGAAGCCTGTTACCATAACAGCACAGGAACAGGATATTGTCTGGGGTAATGATATTAACCAAAGTCTGTATACCGTATCAGAGGATGGACTCATTACAGGTGACAGCATTAAAGAAATAACCCTTACACCAAGCACAACAGCTCGTACAGAGAATGGAACGATCTCCGTAAGTGGTGTGAAGATTGAAAATGCTGCAGGTGTGGATGTGACAGCCAACTATGATATTACAATGGTTAATGGTAATTTGAAGATTACCCACGATGCAGCCCTTGCCCCTGAGCGGATTGAAGCATCAAAGACAAAGACCACGTATACAGCAGGCGATACCCTGAATATGGATGACCTTGCAGTTACCGCGTACTATGCAGACGGATATAGTGAATCTGTGCAGGATTATACAACCAATGTATCCGCAATAGATATGTCAGCGAATGGAGATAAGATACTGACAGTATCATATACTAAGAATGGCGTAACAAAGACAAAGGATATTACAATAAAGGTAAATGCAGCTCTGGCATCTTATAAAATTATATCTGGTGCAGACAGTGAGTGGAAGCAGAATACAGACGAAACCATCACTATCATAGGAAATGGAGAATTTTCTAAATTTGAAAGCGTAAAAGTAGATGGAAGCATAATTGATGCAAAGAACTACACCGCAAAAGAAGGTTCAACGATTATTATCTTAAAGGCAGATTACCTGAAAACACTTTCTGTCGGAACACATTCATTTGAAATCGTATGGGCAGATGGTTCAGCAGTTACAAGCTTTAAGGTAAGCAAGAATACATCAGATAATGAAGGTAGTAAAGACAACAACGGTAATAAGGACAACAGCAATGATAATCCAAATAGTAATCTGGCAGCTGTACCTGATGACAAGAAAACGAATGGCAGTGACAGTGGAAATAATGCAGACGACAGCCTACAGATAACAGCACCTCAGACTGGCGATAACAGCCATCCAATGCTCTGGGTGACATTATTAGCTGCTTCACTTGCCGGTCTGCTTGCATTGTTAAGTGTACGCAGGAAAAAAGATGAGGAATAATATGCAGCGTTAAGACTTACGGCATATAATTTCATAAAAGGGATAACCGGGTTGTGCTCGGTTATCCCTTTTAAGATGGAAGCATTTCAGTAAGTGTATCACCAAAATCTACGATACGGACTTTCTTTCTCTTTGTCGGTCCAATCTCAGTTTTGTGTCTTGCTCCATTGTAGCGGATACTTCGTCTTACAGTCAGATATTGTTCCTCAAGGTTAATGTCCTGCCATGTCAGTCCACATACTTCGCCAAGTCGTAAACCTGTAAAATATGCGATCTGGATTGGTATCATAGCTTCGATTATCGTACTATACCGAATCGGGATTTTTTGCTGATAAAAGATTGGCTAGTCGATTCTTTGCTGTCTCAGGATTTTTGGAATACAGTCTTACAATATCGCCCATATCATTAAATGCGTTGATGGTGTGTGTGATTTCTCTAAGGAACATAGATCCAGGTCTTTGGAAAAATCACTTTCGGACTGTTCCATATCATAAGGGAGTTTATTCAGAATGGAAGTCATTGCATCACGAATCTGTAATTCTCTTTTATCCGTAATGTCTGTTTCGTATTCGTCAGTCTCACCTTTCAGCCATTCCACAGATACATGAAGTGCATCTGCCAGACCCTCTAAGGTCATTTTCTTGGTGTTATCAATCGTTCCTGCTTCGTATCTCTGAATCGTGGATGCTGTCACGCCCATCGTCCACACAATTTACGAAAAGTGCTGTGAGAAGTCCTACCAATAGCACCAAAATTCTAAAGTATAGTAAGTGGAATTTAAAATTTCTCTTAAAAAACAATCTATATGATTATATTTATCGGAGAAAATGACGATACAGATAATATATTAGAAATTTTGGGGTTTGATGAGTATTTGTAAAACCATTGAAACAATTTCAACAACATCAACCAAATTTTCTTACGGATATTATAAACAAACAATTAACTGTGTTATCAAAACATTAATTGTGAATGAATGGATTCAGACAAGGAGGACAAAGGATATGTCAATGAATGTGAACACAACTGCTACTACCTATGGAAACTATCAAAACAACTACCAAACAAGTGGAACTGATAAGAAAAATGAAACTACAAAATCTACTAAAACTACAGAAACTAAGAAAAGTTCAGTAGAAAGTTTAGGTGAAAAAAATCTAAGCCGAGCAGCTCAAAAAGTTCTTAAAGATCTTCGAGGGTCAAGAAATGATATGGATTTTTATGTAGCAGATTTTGAGAATGGTGATAATGCCAAAGATATTTTATCAAGAAGCGATAAAGAGTTTACTGTCATTTTTTCAAAGGAAGAAATGGAAAAAATGGCATCAAACTCCAAGTATTATGCCGAAAAAATGCATAGCATTCAAGGTGCTTTGCGTATGTCAGAAGAAATTAACGCACAGTTTGGATTTGAACGAGCATTCGGAAAAACAACTGAAATTGGAAACAGCATAGATAGTGACATGAAAATCACAAAATTCGGTATTTCTTTTAATAGTGACGGAAGCACCTCATTCTTTGCTCAGTTAGAAAAAACTTCTGAAAATCAGAAAGATTACCTTGAGAAAATTCAAGAAAAGAAAGCTGCCGAAAAAAAAGAAGCTAAGAAAAAAGAGCGTTCAACGCAAGTCAATATAAAAAGAGCTACTGTTGAAGCTAATTCAAAAGAAGAACTTTTAGACAAGATAAAAAATATCGAATGGGATTCTATCAAGCCAGAGGATAATAAAATTGGCAGTAGATTTGATTTCTCAATTTAGTATATTTAGGTGGGGATAATTATACAAAATGTGTGGAGGTAAATTACTTATAAGAAAACGAATTTTTTCTATTGTATTGTGTGTTGTACTGCTTCTTTCAATGAATGTTACCGCTTTTGCTGCTGAGTCACAGGAAAATTATATAGAAACTGAGAAGTCAGTTACATTTGAAGTTACACCAACAGCTTTAACAGCTGGTTCATCAAGACATTCGGTTGGAATGTTAAATTCCTTTTTTGGAACATATGATACCGTAGCAACTTCTGCTCTTGGTTCATTTACTATGATGAGAAAACAAAGCTGTGGTGCAATGGTCCGGCATATATAGCTGAATTGTATAGGGAAGAGTTAAAGAAATCCGGATATCAGATTTGAGATGAATGCATATCCAGTTGCTGTTAAAAATTTCCGCTATTATATCGTTGTGACAACTTAATATTTCAGAAGAATGATGTATAAATTACGAAAAATTGCCCATACTATCTCCAAAACGAAAAGGAGACTGATACAATGAAAAAAATGAAATATTTATTGGCACTTTGCCTGATACTCGCTGCTGCAAGCGCTTTTGCAGCCTGTGGAAACAATAGTAATGTGGCTGACACCTCAATGGTTGAAAATACACAAAGAGGTGGCTCTGCCGCCGACGATGCCGGAAATGCCGGCAAGGATATCATAGATGGCGCCGGAAATGCTGGCAAGGATGTGATAGATGGCGCAGGCGATGCCGGAAAAGATGTGATAGACGGAGCAGGCGATGCCGGCAAGGATGTAATAGACGGCGCAAAGGATGCCGTAGATGATGCCGGAAACGCCATAAAAAAGAGTGTTGATGGTGGAAACAACTAACAGCTATTTATAAAAAGAAAACAGTTACTATATATGCTTCAATGACTGCAAAAACAAAAGCACCGACAACATCGCTGATAAAATGCACACCTGATATCACACGGACACAGGCAATGATAGCTGCAAGGACTGCAAGCAAAATTCCGGTGAACCATAAAGGCGAAGCAGAAGGTGAGCATATTAAAACAGTAAATGCAATTATAAATGCAGAAAAAACATGCCTGCTAGGAAAAGACCTGCCGTGGGTATCCTTTGGAATGACAGGCGTCATATCAAATTTTTCGTATGGACGTGGTCTGTTTACGATATATCTGAAAACCGATACTGCAATAAAGCCGACAAGCGGAGCAATGATTGAGAGTGCAAGCATATGACCGGCTGTAAAGCACAGATACAGCACGTATACAGGGTATGTGATAAAAACTAAATAAGTGCATATTTTATTGATTAATTCAAGCTTTCGGGCTGCCCTGTTATTTTCACGGAATGGGGCAGTCATTTTTATGTATGTATTTTTTTTCATGTTTATTTACCATCGTTTATTTAAGAAATATTGTATTGCAACTACCTAGAGTGGTGTCAACTGCCCTTGCGGTACTGCAGAGGTGTCATGCCATAGTGCTTTTTGAAGGCTCTGTTAAAATATGACAGGCTTTCAAACCCCACTTCACCGGAAATAGAAAGCACCGAGCTGTCTGAGCTTTGCAAAAGTCTCGCAGCCATGGTCAGGCGGTAGTCCTTTAAATAGTCAACAAACGATGTGCCCATGGTTTCTTTAAAATACCTCATAAAATGAGACTCGGAAAACCCGGCTACATCAGCGATATCAGCGATAGAGATTTTGTCGGCATAATTATTTTCCACATATTTGAGCACAACCTTCATCTTATCAAGAGTCTTTTTGCTTTTTAGTGGCTTTGTCAGATTACGGCAGCGGTTATCAAGCACAAAAAAGAATTCGTAGAGCTTGCTCTTTATATAAAGCTGATAGCCCTGCGGCATCGTCTTGCAAATCTCATCGCATGCATCTATTGGAGCCACGACATCCTCGTAGTATGGATACACCGGTGTAAAAACCGTCGGAACTGTGAATCTGCCGGCTAAGAGAGGGGTAAGAAAATCCTCCTTGGTGTAATCGTACTTTCCGGGAAGCAGCATCGACAGGGAAAATATGATATTTTCGTACTCCATCGATTCATCCATATATTGGTCTATAGAGTGAAGCTGTCCCGGCAGAATCAGCACAAGGCTTGGCGCTGTGACATGGTACTCCTTAAAATCCACAGATATATGACCGCAGCCCTTCTTTATATAGATAAGCTCCATGTCATCGTGCCAGTGCAGCGGAACTCCGGAAAAATCAAGAGGAATAGAGCACAGGTAGGTATTGTATGGGAACGTAAGCTCCACATGTGTTTTGGCTTCGTGATAATTTTCATATTCTAATATATTCATGATGATATTTTAGCATATTATTTCTTGAAAAGCCACTAAAAATACCGAAAAATGATAGGATTGTGCAAGTTTTCGACTGTATATTGCAAGAATTGTGCAGTGTAATGGATTATACTTGATTCATCAAATGACACAAGGAAGTTAAGCACGCTAAATGAAAATTAGTTAATTTGACACATTGGCGTGTACACATGATAACAGATTTGGGAGGAAATCAAAATGGCAATCATGCAGGAAATCGAAACAAAGCTTCAGAAGGGAATCAGCGTTAGTACAGACGAGGAAGTATACTACGCATTACTTGAGCTTGTAAAAGACAAGGCAGAGAAAAAGGTTTCAAACAAAGGAAAGAAAAAGCTCTACTACATCTCAGCAGAGTTCCTTATCGGAAAGCTTTTATCAAACAACCTTATCAACTTAGGTATCTACGATGAAGTTAAAGAGACTCTTGAGAAGAACGGAAAGTCACTTGCTGAAATCGAGGAGATCGAGCTTGAGCCTTCACTTGGAAATGGTGGACTTGGACGTCTTGCAGCATGCTTCATAGATTCAATCGCAACACTCGGGCTCAACGGAGACGGTGTAGGCCTCAACTACCACTACGGATTATTCAAGCAGGTATTTGAGAACAATCTCCAGAAGGAGACTCCAAATCCATGGATTACAAAGGAGAGCTGGCTTACAAAGACAGATATCACATATCCTGTAAGCTTTGGCGGATTCACAGTACAGTCAAGACTTTACGATATCGACGTAGTTGGATACAACAACCGTACAACAAAGCTTCACTTATTCGACATCGAGTCAGTTGATGAGTCAATCGTAGGCGACACAATTGATTTCGACAAGGATGATATCAAGAAGAACCTTACATTATTCTTATATCCTGATGATTCAGATGATAAGGGACGTCTCCTTCGTGTATACCAGCAGTATTTCATGGTATCAAACGCAGCAAGACTTATCCTTGCAGAGGCAGAGGCAAAGGGCTCTAATTTACATGACCTTGCTGATTATGCAGCAGTTCAGATTAACGATACACATCCATCAATGGTTATTCCAGAGCTTATCCGTCTCCTTCAGGAGAAGGGCATTCTGATGGATGAGGCTATTGAGATTGTATCAAAGGTTTGTGCATACACTAACCACACAATCCTTGCAGAGGCTCTTGAGAAATGGCCAATCAGCTTCTTGGAGAAGGCAGTTCCACAGCTTATGCCAATCATCCGTGAGCTTGACAACAAGGTTCGCGCAAAGGTAGCTGACGAGAGCACATACATCATCAAGGATGGTCTTGTACACATGGCACACATGGATATTCATTTCGGATATTCTGTAAACGGTGTTGCATACCTCCACACAGAGATTTTAAAGAATACAGAGCTCAACAACTTCTACAAGTTATATCCTGAGAAGTTCAACAACAAGACAAACGGTATCACATTCCGTCGTTGGTTAATGTCTTGTAACCCGGAGCTTTCAGCATACATCACAGAGCTTATCGGTGACGGCTGGAAGAAGGATGCAAACGAGTTAGAGAAGCTTGGCAATTTCATCAATGATGACGCTGTTCTCACAAAGCTTGTTGACATCAAGAACGCAAAGAAGGCAGAGCTTGCTTCTTACTTAAAGAAGACTCAGAATCTCGACGTACCTGACAATTCAATCTTTGATATCCAGGTTAAGAGACTTCACGAGTACAAGAGACAGCAGCTCAACGTGCTTTACATCATCCGTAAGTACTTTGAGATCAAGGCAGGCAAGAAGCCATCTACACCAATCACATGCTTCTTCGGTGCAAAGGCAGCTCCTGCATATATCATTGCAAAGGATATCATCCATGCAATCCTCTGCTTACAGCAGATTATCAACAATGATCCTGAGGTAAGTCCATACCTTAAGGTATTCATGGTTGAGAACTACAACGTAACATTAGCTGAGAAATTATTCCCGGCTGCAAATATTTCAGAGCAGATTTCTCTTGCTTCTAAGGAGGCATCAGGAACAGGAAACATGAAGTTCATGCTTAACGGTGCTATTACACTTGGAACAAGTGACGGAGCAAACGTAGAGATAGCTGAGCTTGTCGGCGATGAGAACATCTATGTATTCGGTGAGGATTCACAGACTGTTATCGACAGATATGAGAGAGGCGACTACTGCTCTAAGGATTACTATGACAAGGATGCAGACTTAAAGAAGGCTGTTGACTTCCTTGTAAGTGATGAGATGATGAAGGTTGGTTCTAAGGAGAACTTAGAGAGACTTTACAACGAGCTCCTCAACAAAGACTGGTTCATGACATTCCCAGACTTTGAGGATTACTGCAAGACAAAAGAGAAGGCTTACGCTGATTATGAGGATAAGAAGGCTTGGGCTAAGAAGATGCTTGTCAACATCAGCAAGGCTGGTTTCTTCTCTTCTGACAGAACAATCAAGCAGTACAATGATGAAATCTGGCATTTAGAGGCTTAGAATTTTTCTTCCTCCTTTAAATACAAATTGGGCTTAAGAACTCCTGCGGGTGCATCCCGCGGGGGTTCTTTTTTTGTAGGTCGGGACGTAAGCGCAGGGGACGGCGTGCATACATATTCTTGCGTTCGCTACACTACGCTGCCAAGTGTCTGTACGGATTATGCCCGGAGTGTTTCGCAGGCTGACGAAACCGGCTTTTATGCGCCGTCCGTGGCGCATAACGCCTTGCCCCGCCGTCCATGGCGGTGCATTTCTGTGGTTCTAAGCATAATCCTACAGACACTAGGCAGCTTCGCTATGCGCTCTCGCAAGAGTATGTGTGCACGCCATCCCCTGCGCTTACGTCCCTTACGCTGTGGCAAAATGTGTGGGGTGACGTGTGCGCACCGGTGGACGGTGCTTACGTCTTACTATGTTGTGGAGAGATGTGAGATGATGTGTAGCACTCCCGAGACCGTATATCCCCCACCACGCATATAAAACGTATCATCTCAGCTTACAATCTCGTAATCCGCAGTTCGCGGTGGGGCAGGGTCGGTGACGTATACACTCTCGTGAGAGCGAATAGCGGAGCTGCCTAGACACTGTTGAATTATGCTCATGTAACACAGAAATGGCCCGGCATGGACGCCGGGACAAGGAGAAATCGAGCCATGGAAGGCGAGTTTCGACGGTTTCGTCGAGCATAAACAGCCTGCAAAGCATAATTCCTACAGTATCTTGGCAGCGTAGCGTAGCACTCCCGAGAGTGTATACGTCACCGGCCCTGCCCCACCGTGAACTGCGGGCTCCCTGGCAGAAATGTAAGGGCGGGATTTACAAGTTTGGCAAATACATATATAATAAGGGGAAGAATATACACATGGAGAACTATTATGATAAAGAATAAATTTATGGCACTCACGCTTACCGTAGTGCTCACAGCAGGCATGCTTACCGGCTGTGGCTCCGGCGATAAGGCAAAGGACAAGGATGCGTACAGACAGTATGGCATCAACTGTATAGAAAATGGCAGCTATGATGATGCGGTCGATGCTTTTCAGAAGGCACTGGACCAATCGGTGGGCTCAGTAGGCGCAGAGGAGCTTGACATATGTTATTATAAGGCAAAGGCACAGTATTTAAGCGGTGACGTGGATGGAGCAATTGATACATATACGGCTATTATCGACTATAATAAGGATTCTGACGCATACTATCTGAGAGGCTGTATATATTTTGCCAAGAATGATTCAGACAAGGGCTTGAAGGATTTTAAGACGGCGCTCAGTGAGAATAATGATAATTATGAGCTCTATCTTGGCGTTTATGAGACCTTGTCAAAGTATGGCATGAATGACCAGGGAAAGGAATATCTGGATAATGCCTTAAAGCTTAAGGCAAAAACTGCTGATGACTATATGCAGAGAGGCCGTATATACACCCTGCTTGGAGATTATGATTCAGCAATAAAGAGTCTGCAAAAGGCTATTGATGAGAAGCTTGTCAAGGCAAACTACTATATGGGTGAGGTATATCAGAAGAAGGGCGATAATGACAGCTCGCAGAAGTATTTTAAGAAATACCTGGACAGCGGTGAGGCGGATTCTTATGAGCTGATGAATATGGGACAGGCGCAGATGGACAATGGTAACTATGACACTGCGATTACTTATTTTCAGAACGCACTTGAACTTGAAAGTGTGCCGAACAAGCAGCAGATAACAAAGGCTATGATTATAGCATATGAGTATTCCGGCGATTTTGCCACAGCAAAGAGCAAAATGGAGGAATACATGAAGGATTATCCCGATGACGAGGATGCAGCAAGAGAATATCAGTTTTTGGAGACCAGATAGATTATGGCAGATACTATTAAGATAGAGGATATTGAGGAGAGAGTAGTGCTCGTCGGAGTAAGTGAGCAGGACGGTGATGATGCAGATGATTCACTTTCAGAGCTTGCGGAGCTGGTAAAGACAGCAGGCGCGACAGTTGTAGGCACACTTATCCAAAGAAGAGAAAAGATTCATCCGGGCACGTATGTCGGCACCGGCAAGGTGGCGGAGATTGCAGAGCTTGTGGAGAGTACAGGGGCAACAGGCATTGTGTGCGATGATGAGCTGAGTCCTGCACAGCAGAAAAATCTGGAGATGTACCTTGACACAAAGGTCATGGACAGGACACTTGTCATTCTTGATATTTTTGCATCAAGGGCCACAACAAGTGAGGGCAAGATACAGGTTGAGCTTGCTCAGCTCAAGTACAGATTAAGCCGTTTGTCGGGACTGGGAAAGTCCATGTCGAGGCTTGGCGGTGGAATAGGAACAAGAGGTCCCGGAGAGAAAAAGCTTGAGGTGGACCGCCGTCTTATAAATGACAGGATAGCACAGCTTCGAAGAGAGCTGAAAGAGGTGCAGAAGCACAGAGATATCACAAGGGCAAAGCGTGAAAAAAATAAAGTACCGGTTGTTGCGATAGTAGGATATACTAACGCAGGTAAGTCCACGCTGTTAAATCACCTGACAGAGGCAGATGTGCTTGAGGAGGATAAGCTCTTTGCAACGCTTGATCCTACAACGCGCATTCTTGCGCTTGATGGCAAGCAGCAGGTGCTTTTAACTGATACGGTCGGGTTTATCAGAAAGCTGCCGCATCATCTGATAGAGGCCTTCAAGAGCACGCTTGAGGAGGCAAAGTACGCTGATATCATTTTCCATGTGGTGGACGCATCAAATATGCAGCGGGAAAAGCAGATGTTCATAACCTACCAGACATTGGATGATCTTGGTGTAAAAGACAAGAAATTTGTCACACTTTTTAATAAGCAGGATGCCCGCACAGACAACGAACCGCTGCATGATTTCAGGGCAGATTATACTCTTAACATTTCAGCGGCAAAGGATCTGGGATTAGATGAGGTAAAATCTCTTTTAGAGGAGATATTAAGAGAGAACAAGGTATATATTGAGAGAATTATCCCATATGATAAGGCTGGCGTGATACAGCTCATCAGAAAACAGGGCGAGCTTGTGTCAGAGGAATATGTGGCTGATGGGATACAGATAAAGGCATATGTGCCGATGGAGGTGTACGGCAGGCTCGATTAGGGTGCTGCTTCGCTATATCATTATAATAAGCGAGGAATTTAAAATGTCTAAAACGCGTTCAATCCGCTGGGACAAGCTGGACAACACAGCAAATCTGTTCCCTAGTATAGCGGGGGAGAGCATGACAAATGTATATAGGATCTCAGTCACCTTAACTGATGAGATTGACAGTGAAAAGCTGCAGGAGGCACTGGATATAGTGCTTCCGAAGTTTGGTCTGTTTAATGTGAGACTCAGGATGGGAGTATTCTGGAACTATTTTGAGGAAAATGGCAAAAAGGCACCAAAGGTGCATGAGGAAAATACATTTCCGTGCAGATTTATAAGACCGAACAAGAATCACAGCTATCTTTTCAGGGTGACATATTATAAGAACAGAATAAATCTTGAGGTATTTCATGTGTTGACAGATGGCATGGGCGGCATCAATTTCCTTAGGGAGCTCACCTACCAGTATCTGCGTCTCACGCATCCGGAGATTGCAAAGCTAAAGGGCAATTCATTGACGCAGGGCACATCCTTAAATAGAGAGGACAGCTTTGTAAAAAACTACAAATCAAGTAAGCCAAGTGGCTTTAACAGGCAGAAGGCGTATCTTTTAAAGCTGGAAAAGGTACCTGATGGAGAGTTTGGGCTGATACATGGCATGATGCCTGTATCACAGCTGAAGCAGGTCTGCCACCGCTATGGAGTTTCCATAAATGATTATCTGGTAGCATGCTTTGTGTGGAGTGTGTATCAGGAGTGTTTTCACGGCATGCCAAACGATATGCCTGTCAGGGTTGCAGTTCCTGTGAATCTTCGTCCTTATTTTGACTCCGTGACCACAAAGAACTTTTTTGTCATGATATCTGCAGAGTTCAGACCGCAAAACAGCTCCTACACATTTGAGGAGGTGCTTAAAATAGTGACGGATTCCATCAATTCACAGATTTCGAAGGAGCATCTGGAGGATCTTTTTTCATACAGTGTGTCAAATCAGAAAAATATACTGATGAGACCGGTGCCTCTTTTTATAAAAAATCTGGCAATGAAGGCGGTCTATACGCAGTCGGCACTGGCAAACACCACCACTATCACCAATATTGGAAATATAAAGGTGGAGCCGGAATACGAGCCGTATATAACAGGATTTTATTCCTTTATACCAATGTCCAAGGGACAGCCTATGAAGGGCACCATATGCTCCTACAAGGACACGCTGGTGTTTACTTTCTCATCTATTCTGGCCGATACGATGATTCAGAGAAGCTTTTTTAAGAAGCTTGTAAATGACGGAGTGGAAGTGACAATTGAGACAAATGGAGAGTATTATGACTAAATGCATGAAATGCGGTGTGTATATTGCAGACAATACAGATAAATGCCCGCTCTGCCAGCAGGTTGTGGCACCGGTTGAATTGTCATCGGACAATCATCAGGGCACTGAAAGGGTTTTTGAACAGCATAATGATGTGCCGGATAAGTGCGTAAACGATACAGATATTGCAGCAAATAGGGCAGATAGTACAGCAAGCCATGACAACGGTACGAGATATCCTGACGTCAAGGGCGCATCAAGAAAATACAGATTATTGGAAAATATCATATTGTTTCTGTCTATAGTAGGACAGATTGTGCTGACAACTGTTGATTACATGACAGACCATGAGATAAACTGGAGCTTTATAGTGCTTCTTGTTGTAATCTATGCGAATGTGACGCTGCGTCTGGCAATAGTCGGAAGAAACGGATATATATTTAAAATTGTAAGCACATTTGTGTTCACGGTGCTGTTTCTCGAGGGCATAGACCTGCTCACAGGAGCCAGTGGCTGGGCACTTACATTTGTTTTCCCAAGTGCCATACTGGCGATGGTTCTTGCAACAATTATACTTATGATAGTAAACATAAGAAACTGGCAGAGCTACATGATGATGCAGCTTTTTCTTGTGCTGATGAGCGTGATTGCGATGATACTTGTGGCAGTCAAGGTCATATGGTTCCCATATCTGGCAATGGGAGCGATGGGCGCATCGCTGTTTTTGTTTCTCGGAACACTGATTATCGGTGACAAAAGAGCCAGAACAGAGCTGAAACGGAGATTTCATATATGATAGGCTTTCATGGAATAGGAAATTCGCATATGTTTGAGGATGAGGAGATGGGAAACTACCATCCGGAAATTGAAAACGGCGATAGTAATGGTGATAATGAAACTGGAATAATAGGAGCTTTGGGTAATAAGCTTGAAAAGACATTTAAGAACTCATTATCTGCCATGAAAAGTGAGCATGCGGAAAAAGTCCATAGCAATGCAGCTGTGGCAGATGAAGAAGTCAGTATGCAGGGAAAAATACTTGCTAATCTGATGGGACATATCACAAATGACCTTGCAATCGGCAAAAAAATAAAATCCGGAGAGCTCAGGAAGCGCATGAAGGAACCTGCATGGCTTGTTCCGGATTGCTTTGTAACAGAGGATATAGATATGGGCGGTTTCACTATGAAGCTTTTATCTTCAAAGGAAAACCCAAATACAGAGCGTGTGATACTGCAGCTGCATGGTGGTGGATATATGGGGGCAGTGCGCAATGCATACTATGTATTTGCAGGCCTTTATAATGAGGTAAGTGAGGGCTGCTCAGTGCTCACGCCTGACTATCGCGTGGCGCCGGAGCACCCGTATCCGGCAGCACTTGAGGATGCCATAGCCTGCTATAAATGGCTCTTGTCACAGGGCTGGTTTGGCTCGCAGATTGTGCTGGCAGGAGACTCAGCGGGCGGAGGCCTTGCAATGTGCCTCACCATGTATCTTCGTGACCACGACATGCCGCTTCCGGCAGGAATAGTAGCCATGTCACCGTGGACAGACCTCACAGCAGGCGGAGAGTCATATGAGACAAACTACGAAAAGGACCCTCTGTTTGGGAACACAAGGGACAGTCTAATCTACGTGAATGACTATCCCGGTGACCACGATAAAATGGATCCATACATATCGCCGCTGTTTGGCGATTTCAGAGGCTTCCCTCCAATGCTCATACAGGCGGGCTCGATAGAGATGCTCTTATCTGACTCGGTCGATGCCGCTGCAAAGGCAAGAAATCAGGGCGTTAAGGTGCGCCTGTCAGTGTATGAAGGCATGTTTCATGTGTTCCAGATGGGATATCTCAATTTCCCGGAGTCCAAGCGTGCATGGGCGGAGGTCAAGCGTTTCCTAAAGGTGATTAAAGAGGAAGAATAAATGAAGTAATATAGGAGCATTTATGGATGTAAATAGTACCTTTGAAAAAACAGGAATAAAATGTAAAGTATTACAGGAGATTATCCAGCTGGCGAAGAAGAATTGTGTTGAAAAAGTAATTCTTTTTGGTTCAAGAGCGCGAGGTGATTATAAAGAGCGAAGTGATATAGATTTGGCATTTTGCGGTGGTAGCAGTAGTCATTTTATTTTGGATGTAGACGAAACAACTTCAACGTTGTTGGAATTTGATATAGTGGACTTGGATAAGCCTGTAAGAAAAGAATTGTTGGAATCAATAAAAAGAGAGGGGGTAGTGCTATATCAAAAAATTTGAGAAGGATATTGGTATTTCGAAAGGAGATGAGCAAGCATGACAGAATCAATTAAACTACCGGTGGGAATAGAGAGCTTTGAGGAAATCCGTTCAGATGGATATTACTATGTCGATAAGACAAAGCTGATTGAACAGTTGGTTGACAGCCGGGGAAAAGTCAACCTTTTTACCAGACCGCGTCGTTTTGGCAAGACTCTAAACATGAGTATGCTCAAATCTTTCTTTGAAATTGGAGCAGCTTCTGAATTATTTGATGGTCTTTATATATCGCACAACAAAAAACTGTGTGATGATAATATGGGCAAGTATCCTGTGATATTTCTATCTTTAAAGAATGTGGAAGGACTCGATTTTCAAGCTGCAAAGTATCAGATGATAGAGATAATTGCAAAGGAAGCTAAGAGATTTGCATATTTGAAGCAGAGTGACAGGCTGGACATTGACGATAAGTCGACGTATGCTTCTTTAATTCGATTAGAGGATGGCAGATATGAAATGAGAGATGAGGCACTGTATGCTTCGCTTCAAACTTTATCTGAGCTGTTATATAAGCATCATGGCAGAAAAACGGTTATTTTAATAGATGAATATGATGTTCCACTGGATAAGGCATTTCAAAATGGCTATTATAAAGAGATGGTTTCTTTGATACGTGCCATATTCGGAAAAGCATTAAAGACAAATGAGGCATTGGATTTTGCTGTCTTAACAGGTTGTCTTCGTGTTTCAAAAGAAAGTATTTTTACAGGATTAAATAATTTCAAGATTTTAT
>SKED01001078.1_pt1 | contig 25953 bp, 16 predicted proteins | sample 4826651 | NCBI WGS metagenome assembly SKED01 (sample SAMN11008818, study PRJNA524170) | human gut metagenome | biome: Human fecal sample; material: Feces; isolation source: fecal sample from pouch patient p19 | host: Homo sapiens | place: Israel: Tel-Aviv | collected 2016-06-28 | reverse complement strand
ATGGTGCTGTTCTTGTGTATTTTACTGATGACGGGCTGTAGTGATAAAAAGAGTGTTGGTGGGAAAAATATCACTACGGCAAATTCTGTTAATAAGATAATAAATGAGCAGATAAATAATGAAAATAAAGACAAAACAACGGACAATGAGAATCTATCGCCGAGTGACGAATTAAGCAAGGAAACTGAAAGTACTATAAAAGACACAGAAGATATTCAAAAAACGAAGGGAATTGTTGATTACGACCTTACGCAAATGAGTAGTGATCTGGTATATGCAACAGTATACCAGATGATGGTTACACCTGAAGAATACGAAGGAAAAATGTTCCGAATCGATGGAAATTTTTATGCTGCATATTACAAGGCTACAAAAAAATATTGCTTTTATTGCCTTGTTCAGGATGCAACTGCCTGTTGTGGTCAGAGAATGGAATTTGTATGGGGAGATGGCACACATATTTATCCAGAGGAGTATCCGGAAGATAATGCAGAGATTGTAGTTGAAGGAATCTTTGAAACGTATAGGAAAGAAGGAGATGACAATCTGTATTGCAGATTATCTGATGCAACATTACAGAACGAAAATTAAAAACATGTTGATTTTCTAAGCAAAGTTGCTTTACCGGATAAAAGTAAAAAGTACATGAAAACGATCGTAGCTTTTGCCAATACTCAGGGTGGAAAGCTGATTGTAGGTGTAGATGATAGAACACACGAGATTGTGGGTGTGGAAAATGAAATATTATTTTAGGTAATGGATGGAATTGCCAATGCCGTTTCGGATTCTTGTATGCCGCAGATCATTCCGGATATTGAACCACAGACAGTAGAAGGCAAAACGGTTATTGTTGTATCTGTAGAAGCTGGAAAAAATCGTCCGTATTATCTGAAATCAAAAGGAAAAGAAAATGGCACTTATATTCGTGTGGCAGGTACATCCAGACAGGCATTTCCGGAAAAGATTAGAGAACTTGAGATGGAAGGGGCCAGAATTTCATGGGATGAACTTACTTGTGTAGGCTATCCTGTTTCAGAAAATGCAACAGAAAAACTTTGTAGAGATATTGAAAGCTTTCGGGAAAAAGCTGGAATGACAGAAATTTATTGGATGAATCCTGCATTCAGGTTGCTGTTTATGATGATCGACTGGAGGTGACTTCTCCAGGTGGACTGTATAATGGACTGACATACGAGGAGGTCATGAATGGTCATTCTAAAATCCGAAATAAAGCAATTGCTAATATTTTTAGCCAGATGGGTCTTGTAGAAGCTTGGGGCAGTGGTATAAAGAGAATTTTTAATGCGGCGAAGGAATATGCACTTCCGGAACCCAAAATTCAGGAATTCGATAATATGTTGCGAGTAGAATTATTCCGTAATTCTTTCCCGATGGCTTCGGAAAATAAAAACATCGGAGAAGCATCGGAAAAGTTTGGGAGAAACACGGAATGGTTGAGCTTAATAGAACTCAGCAGGAAATAGTAAAGTTACTTTTGGAGAATACTCGTACTGAAGCTTTGGTACAGGATAGAATGGATAAACTTATAAAAACAGAATGGATCGTATGCCCTGTTTGCGGCAGGAAAACGCACAACAAAATATCATTTCATTCCAAATAACTGCATTTCGTTCTTTTTAAATGAAATGCGGTTATTTTTATGATAAAATTATAATTTAATATAGGGAAAATTGTGAAATTTAGAGCTTATTTGAAAAAGGGGGATGAAATATTGGAAAAAAGAAATAACAGACTGCTGAATGCGAAGTTGAATAAATACATCATTCCGGGGATTATGATGTCGCTGGCGCTTCAGCTGGGAAATATCGTTGATACGATCTTTGTAAGTAACTTAATAGGAGTAGAGGCGATGTCGGCGGTTACGATGAGTCTGCCGGTTGAGACAGTTGTTCAGCTTGTGGGTTACTGTCTTGGAATCGGAGGTTCGATAGCGGCAGGGATTATGCTTGGGAAGCGTGACAAAGAAGGGGCTTCCAAATTATTTTCGGCTACTTTTATAGTGACACTTCTTGTGGGAATCATTTTTTCAGTCAGTGCATTGTTTACCGCGGAACCGATTGCAAGGCTGCTTGTATCGGGCGAGGGTAATCTGATGCATTATACAAGAGATTATATTCGCGTAAGTATGCTTGGTGCACCGGTGATTGGAATCGGATTGATGATGGTAAGCTATCTTGGCGCAGAGAATCATCCGGAACTCTCATCTGCATATCTGATAGCTGCAAATGTGATAAATCTTGTGCTTGATTACATATTCCTCAGGTTTACCCCGCTGGGAATTGCAGGTGCGTCTTTATCAACGGTACTCGGATTTCTGGCTGCGATGGTGATCTTTATATTTTATATTCGTTCAGATAAGCGAAATCTCAGTCTTGTTTTTCTAAAGGCCAGAGATTTCGTGATAATAAAAGAAGCAGTTGTTACGGGCATACCGATGCTGATTTTTATGGCGGCAAATTTTGTAAAAGCGCTTGGACTTAATACAATAATCATGAATCTTATCGGTGAGGACGGAATGGCGGTATTTACAGTCTGCGATAATGTGCTTCTGATCGTTGAGATGCTTACCGGAGGAATTATCGGTGTTATTCCGAATGTTGCAGGTATTCTCTTTGGTGAGAAAGATTATGTGGGTATCCGGGTTCTTTGCAAAAAAATGCTGAAATACAGCTACATGGTTCTGGCAGTTGTATTTATATGTGTGATGGTATTTACTGAACAGATCACGATTTTGTTTGGAAGCAGCGGTGGTGAACTGGGAAGACAGATGGTAGATTCACTTCGTATATTTGCCTTATGTGTGGTGCCGTATCTCTGGAATAAATTTATGGTAAGCTATTATGAATCCATTGAAGAGACGGCAATCGCAAGTTTTGTTACATTTCTTCAGAATGCAATCGTGGTTCTGCCTGCAACACTGGCAGGAATTCTTATCTGGAGACAGATAGACGGAATCGGTATAGACGGAATCGCTGTTGGTTTTGTCGTTACTGAGGTAGTGACAGCTATCGCAGCATATGTTTTCCGGAAAATAAAACATAAAGGTTCTACATTCTATATTGTTCCGGATAAAAATCCGGGAATCAACCTTGACTTTTCAATTAAAAGTACAATGGATGAAGCACAGGATGTCAATAAAAAGATCATAGAGTTCTGCCGGGAAAATAATATATCGGCAAAGAAAGCAAATCTTGCGGCTGTATGTGCGGAAGAGATGACAGTAAATATCATTAAGTTTGGAGGAAAAACTTCTAACTGGATCGATATCAATCTCTGTATTGAAGATGATACCTGCAACCTGAGAATCAGGGACAACGGAGTGAATTTCAATCCTCTGGAGTACAGCTATGACAGTGAAGATTTTGATATTCATGGAATAGAGCTTGTGAAGAAGATTTCAACATCGATGAACTATATCCGTGCGATTGATATGAATAATACAGTAATATCTTTTTAGCAGGAAACAATATGCCGACAAGATTATTCAGGAAATCAATTTGTTGGTACGATAGGCTGATAAGATAAGAAAAACAAAAATCAGCAAAAGACTACTGTTTATGCAGTGAATAGAAACAGTAAGTGTAAGAGAAAAATGAAGGTACTGAACAGTTATAAACGAAGATTATTGCAGGAGGTGCAAGGAAATGTCCGTAATTAATGAGAAAAGTAATTTCACATTTGAGTTTCAGCCGGTAACAAAACTCTTTGAAGAACAGGTACGTCTTCATCCGGACAAGTGTGCGGTTGTTACGAGTAAGGAAAGCTTCACATATTCTGAATTAAATGAAAGGGCAAACAAAGTTGCCAATTCACTGATTGAAAATGGTGTAAGACGTGAAGTGATTGTAGGTGTTGTACTTGAACGCTGCTGCGACTTTTATGCAGTGAGACAGGGTATTTTAAAAGCCGGAGGAGCATTTGCCGTTGCTGCGCCGGAATATCCGGATGACAGAATCGAGTATATTTTTGAAGATGCGGGAGTACCGCTTATTATCACAACGAAAGAAATTGCAGATGAACGTAAGGAATTGTTTACAAAGCTCAAATGCAGAGTACTTTTGCTGGAAGAGCTGCTTGAAAATGAAAATACAGCAAATCCGGATACAGAGATCGGAGAGCATGATCTTTGCTATTGTATCTATACATCAGGGTCGACAGGAAAGCCGAAAGGTGTTATGATCGAGCACATTAATCTGGCAAACTTTGTAAATCCGAATCCGAAAAACGCAGAGATTTTTGGTTTTGCAGACAAAGGAAAGGTTTCTCTTTCCATGGCGGCAATGACATTTGATGTGTCCGTCATGGAGGAATTTGTTCCTCTTATCAATGGACTTACTGCTGTTATCGCAAGTGATGATGAGATTAATAATCCGATGATGCTTGGTGATTTAATCGTAAAAAATAAAGTTGATATCATGACGTCAACACCTACCTATGTATCAAATATTATCGATATCCCACAGCTTAAAGAAGCAATGGCTCAGATCAAAGTTTTTGATCTGGGAGCAGAAGCTTTTCCACCGGCGTTGTATGATAAGATCCGCACCGTAAATCCGGATGTTTATATTATGAATGGTTATGGCCCGACAGAGACAACGATCAGCTGTACGATGAAGGTTATCACAGACAGTAAAAACATTACGATCGGTGTTCCAAATGGTAATGTTAAGGTATACATTGTCGATAAGGAAAACAAGATTCTGCCTGATGGAGAGACGGGAGAGCTTGTTGTTGCGGGTATGGGAGTAGGCAGGGGATATATGAATCTTCCTGAAAAGACTGCTGACGTATTTATTGAACTTAACGGTGAGAGAGCATATAAAACAGGTGACCTGGCGAAGATCAATGCAGACGGCGAAATAGAGTTTTTCGGAAGAATGGACAATCAGATCAAGCTTCGCGGATTGAGAATTGAGCTTGGTGAGATTGAAGAAGTGATCAACAGCTTTGAGGGAATTATCACAAGCATTACAATTCCTGTTGATAACAAATATCTTTGCTGTTATTTTATTGCAGACAGAAGTATTGATACAGATGAGCTTTCAGATTATGCGGCGGGCTCACTTGCACATTATATGGTTCCGGATGTTTTTATCCAGCTGGAAAAAATGCCGATGACTCAGAATGGTAAGATTGATAAGAAGGCATTGCCGAAGCCGGTTTCCGAGCCGAAAAATCTGAAAGAACCACAGACACAGATGCAGAAGAAGATTTTTGAAATTGTTGCCGGGGTTGTCGGAAATGATTTCTTTGGAATTGATACAAGCCTTTATAAGGCCGGACTTTCTTCTATAAGTGCGATGAAACTTTGCATTCTGATTTCAGATGAATTTGGGGTTACTGTAAAAACGGGTGATATTCACGAGAATAATACAGTTGAGAAACTGGAAAAATATATCGCGCTTGCACCTAAAATCAGGACTTACGAAAAGAGAGATGTTTATCCGCTTACCGGTTCTCAAAAGGGAATCTTTGCAGAGTGTATCAAAAATCCTGAGAGTACCATATATAATATCCCGTTCTTATTTGAGCTTGATAACTCTGTAGATGTACAGAAGTTATCGGCAGCAGTTATGGCGATGGTGAATGCACATTCGTATCTGCTCACAAAAGTGTACCTCAATGATGATGGTGAGATGGTGCAGTGCCCTTGCGAAAAAGAGTTTGTACCTGAGATTATTGAAACAACAAATGATAAATTTGAGACTGTAAAGAATGAACTTGTACGTCCATTTAAGCTGGAGAAAGGACGTCTGTTCCGTGCGGAAATTTATCTTACAGAAGATAAAAAGTACCTTTTTACGGATTTCCATCATATCATTGCTGACGGCAATTCCTATGACATCATTTTTGCAGATATCAACAGAGCATATATGGGTGAAAAACTCGAAAAAGAATCTTATACGGGATTTGATGCGGCACTTGATGAAGAGCAGCAGATGAAAGAAGGAAAATATAAGAAAGCTGAGAAATATTATGACAGTATTTTCGAAGGAATTGAGACAGAATCACTTCCACTTCCTGACAAGTCCGGTGAAGTTCCTGAAAAAGGATATACATCCAGAAATATAAAGATTTCCGAAGATAAGATCCTTTCCTGCTGTGAAAAACTGGGAGTTACTCCGAATGTTTTATTTACAGGTGTGTTTGGCATTCTTGCGACCAAGTATTCAAACGCAGACGACAGTCTTTTTGCAACTATTTATAATGGAAGAAATGATTCGAGACTTGAAAATACAGTCTGCATGCTTGTAAAAACACTTCCGGTTTACTGTGTGTTTGACAGCAAAACTACCATACAGACTTACATGACAGAGCTTTCCGAACAGCTGATGTCATCCATGGCAAATGACATTTTCCCATTCTCTGATATCTGTGCAAAATACGGATTTAACTCAGATCTTGTTTTCGCATATCAGGCAGAACTTGAGGATGATTATCCGATCGGAGATACGATGGCAAAAGGAGAAGACCTCTCCCTTGATATGGCAAAAATGCCGCTGCTTATTCAAGTAAGAGATTATAACAATGAATATGTGCTTACCGCAGAATACCGAAGTGATATGTACAGCGAAGCTTTTGTTAATGGTATGCTTGAAGCATATGAGGCTGTGATGAAATCTATGCTTAAAGCGAAGTATGTTTCAGAAGTATCTGTTCTTTCCCGGAATGCAGCAGATGAGATTGCAGAGTTTAATCATACAGAATGTGATTATGACAGAAGCAAAACAATTTCTGATATGTTTGATGAGATCGTACAGGCAGTGCCAGATCAGATTGCTGTAGTATATAAGGACAGAAAATATACATATAAAGAAATTGATAAACTCAGCGACAGACTTGGAAAATATATTTTATCCCTTGGAATTGACAGGGAAGAGGTTGTATCAATTCTGATTCCGCGTTGTGAGTATATGGCAATCGCACCGCTGGGTGTAATCAAGGCCGGAGCAGCATACCAGCCGCTTGACCCGACGTATCCGAAAGACAGACTGATGTACATGTTAGAGGATTCCTCTGCGAAACTTCTCATTGCTGACAGAGAACTCCTGCCGTTAGTGGACGGATATAAAGGAAAAATCCTGTTTACGGATGAAATTGTGCAGTTAGAAGACACCATGCAGCTGGAAGATACAGATATCCAGCTGAGGAAACCGTCTCTGCATGACTTATTTATTCTGCTTTATACATCCGGCTCAACGGGCGTCCCGAAGGGATGTATGCTTGAATATGGAAACATTACTGCTTTCTGCCATTGGTTTAAGAAATATTACGAAATTGGTTTTGATTCCAAAATAGCTGCATATGCTTCATTTGGATTTGATGCGTCTATGATGGATGTTTATGGTGCAATCGTGAATGGAGCCGAACTTCATATCATTCCGGAAGAGATCCGGCTTGACTTTATCGGACTCAATAATTATTTTGAAGAAAATGGCATTACGAATGCATTTATGACAACCCAGGTTGGAAGACAGTTTGCACTGGAGATGGACTGCAAGAGTCTGAAGACTCTTTCTGTCGGTGGTGAAAAGCTTGTTCCATGTGAACCGCCGAAGAATTTTAAATTGTTCAATGCTTATGGACCTACGGAGAATACAATCTTTACAACAGTATTTGAGATTGATAAATATTATAATAATGTTCCGATAGGAAAGGCACTCGATAATGTCAGACTTTACGTGGCAGATAAGTTTGGACATATGCTTCCGTACGGTGCCTGCGGCGAACTGATGATAGCAGGCTGGCAGGTTTCCAGAGGATATCTCAATAAGCCGGAGAAAACCGCCGAAGTATACACCAGAAATATTTATGATGGTACTGAAGGATATGAAGTATTGTATCATTCCGGTGACGTTGTGAGATATCTTCCGGATGGAAATATCCAGATCATAGGCAGAAAGGATTCCCAGGTTAAGATCAGAGGATTCAGAATCGAACTTTCAGAAGTGGAAGAAGTCATCAGAAGATATAAAGGAATCAAAGATGCGACAGTTGTTGCGTTTGATGAGACATCCGGTGGAAAATATATTGCTGCATATGTGGTATCTGATGAGAAAGTGGATATACATTCATTAAATGATTTCATCAGAGAAACAAAGCCGCCGTATATGGTTCCGGCTGTAACCATGCAGATTGATAAGATTCCGTTGAATCAGAATCAGAAAGTCAATAAGAAAGAGCTTCCAAAGCCGGAAAGAAAAGCCGCAGAAATCATTAAGCCGCAGAATGACGTTCAGCAGAAATTATTTGACTGTATTTCAGAAGTACTTGGATATACGGAATTTGGAATTACAACTGATATTTATGATGCGGGACTTACATCAATCACTGCGATCAGGCTGAACATTCTTATTTCAAAAGCTTTTGATATCGTGATCAAGACATCAGATATCAAAAACAATCCTACGATACAGGCTCTGGAGAGCTTTGTTAAAACTGCAGGAAAAGAAACAAAGAGAGAGATTCAGGAGGTTTACCCGCTTACCAATACGCAGGAAGGTATCTTTATTGAATGTACTGCAAATATGGGAACAACCATTTACAACATTCCGTATCTGCTGAAACTTGACAAACGGGTTGATCTTGAGAGACTTGCTTGCGCAATCGACAGTACGGTTAAAGCACATTCCTACCTTAAAACACGTCTGTTCATGGATGAAAACGGAGATGTTCTTCAGAGACGTAATGATGATTTGCCATGCAGAACACAGATTTTTAATGGAATGAACCGGGAGACTCTGGTTCGCCCATATATGTTGTTTAATGAGCAGCTTTTCAGATTTGAGATTTACAGAACCTGCGATGGAAATTATCTATTCCTGGATATTCACCATATCGTTGCAGATGGCACATCTCTCGCTATCATAATCAATGATATTAACAGAGCATATGCCGGAGAGAAACTTGAGGCAGAGAAGTATACTTCGTATGATCTTGCGCTTGATAACAGAGATGCGCTTAAGAGTGACGTTTATAAGAATGCTGAGGATTACTATAAATCAGTATTTGAGAACGCCGGAGGAAGTATAAGCTTCTACCCGGACAAAAATGGTTCAGTTCCGACGGCGGAAACTTACCGTAAAGAGATATCAGGGATATCTGTGCAGAGTGTAAAGGATTTCTGTAAGAAGAATAAGATTACGGAAAATGTATTTTTCATTTCTGTTTTCGGACTTACGCTTGGAAAATATAATTTCAGAAAAGATGCTGTGTTTACGACAATCTATCATGGAAGAAATGACTCAAGACTTTCAGAAACAGTAGGTATGCTTGTAAAAACACTTCCTGTTTACTGCGATTTTTCAGGCAGTGCAAAAGAGTGTCTGACAGGCGTTCAGCAGCAGCTTATCGATTCTATGAATAATGATATTTATCCGTTCTCACAGATAAGCCGTGAATTTAATATAAAAGCGGATGCAATGGTTATTTATCAGGGAGACAGCTTTGAGTTCGATACGATTGGCGGCGAGTTTGCTTCGGAAGAACCGGTTCAGCTGAATGCAGCGAAAGCACCTGTTTCCGTAAGTATTTCCATTCAAAGAAATAAATTCGTCTTTGATATCGAGTACAGAGGCGATAAGTATAATGAAGAGACGATGAAATATCTTGCAGATAATCTGGAGATTGCAGCGGAGGGTATTCTTGGCGAATCTGAACCATCAGACATCAGACTTATGTTTGAGGAACAGACAGAAATGGAGAATGATCCTGATCATGCCGGAAAGACTTTCGTGGATCTGTTCAGAGAAGCAGTGGAAAAATATCCGGACAGACCTGCCATAAAAGATGAATCTGGTGAGATCACTTACAGAGAACTTGACCAAATGTCCGATTACATTGCACAGAATCTTACGGAAAATGGATTTGGCAGGGAAAAAGCTGCCGGTATCCTGTGTGGAAGAACAAGAGAATTTGCTGTCGCATATGTCGGTGTTATGAAGGCCGGTGGAGCGTATGTTCCGCTTGATCCGGAGTATCCGCAGAGCAGAATTGAATATATGCTGAAGGATTCGGGAGCAGATAATCTGCTTGTGGTCAGCCAGTATCGAGATCTTGTGGATTTTTACGATAAAAATGTGATAAGTATTGATGATGTTGCTGAAAAATCAAAGGATTTCCAGCTTTCTGTAAAACTCACAGCTCCAAAGCCGGAGAATCTGGCATATATGATCTATACTTCCGGTTCGACCGGAAAACCGAAAGGTGTTATGCTTGAACACAGAAATCTTCTGAATCTGATTGAATATGTTGTGGCATCAAGAAAAATGACACCGGATTTTGTAGTTGCTGAATTTGCAAGTTTTTGTTTTGACGCATCAGTGATAGATTTGTTTGCACCGCTTACTGCAGGAGCATCCGTATATATCCTGCCGGAGAGTATAAGAAAAGATGCAATCGCAGTTGGCAAATTTATAAAAGACGAAAAAGTTACTACTGCAACTTTCCCGACACAGATGGGTGAGCTGGTTGCAGAACTGCTTGAGGATGCTCCGAATCTTAAATTTGTCACCCTTGGCGGTGAGAAATTTAAGCATTACCGTAACCGTACCTATCAAATGATCAATGGTTATGGACCGACAGAAAATACTGTATCATCAACAGAATTCCGGGTTGACAGACAGTATGAGAATATACCGATTGGAAAATCTCAGAGAAATGTCAGAAGTTATATTGTGGATAAAGATTTAAACAGACTTCCGGTGGGAGAAGCAGGTGAACTGTGTCATGCAGGAAGACAGATTGCAAGAGGCTATCATAATCTTCCGGAAAAAACGGCTTCCGTATTTGTGGAGAATCCGTTCTCTGTATGCGAAGAGGACAGACGCCTTTACAGAACCGGAGATATGGTCCGTATGAAAGGTGACGGAAATATTGAGTACATTGGCAGAATTGATTCACAGGTAAAGATAAGAGGATATCGTGTTGAACTTGGAGAAATTGAAGGTGCTGTCCTTAAACATGAGCTTGTAAAAGAGTCTGCAGTTACAGTTATCGAAAAAGGTGGAAATAAATATATAACGGCTTATTATACAGGTGAAAGTATTCCGGACGATGAGCTTAAAGCATTCCTGGAACCACTGCTTCCTGATTATATGATGCCATCATTCTTTGTTTACCTGGATAAACTGCCTGTCACTCCGGGTGGTAAGATTGATAAAAAAGCACTTCCGTTACCTGAAGTAAAGACCGAGAGAACAGGATATGTGGCACCTGTTACTTCTGTCCAGACAGAACTTTGTGCGATATTTGAGAAAGCACTGGGAATTGAAAACGTAGGAATAGATGATAACTTCTTTGAACTGGGAGGTTCTTCACTTATTGCTTCAAAGGTTGCAATCATGTGCCTCTCAAAGAATATTTCAATCGTGTATGCAGATATTTTCAAACATCCTACGATTCGCGCACTTTCAGCAATCGTCGATGATGACGGGGCAGCTGAAGCTGTACAGAGTGACAATGAATTTTCAAAATATAATTACAACAAAATACAGAGTGTTATCAGCGGAAATGTGGAAGAGAATGTTGACAGAATAACGAAAGAAAATCTCGGAGACATCATGATCACAGGTGCGACAGGTTTCCTTGGAATACATGTTCTGAAAGCATATCTGGATAATTATGATGGCAAAGTTTACTGCCTTGTACGTAAAGGTGCATATGAATCATCGGAGAAGAGAATGATGAATATGCTGATGTACTATTTCGACAATCCATATCGGGAAATGTTCAAAGAGCGTATTGTTTGCGTGGATGGCGATATTACATCAAAAGAAGAAGTGAATGGATTTTCTGCGTATAAATTTAATACGATCATTAACTGTGCAGCCTGCGTAAAGCATTTTGCGGCAGATGATGTCCTGGAGAAAATAAACGTGCATGGCATAGAAAATCTCGTTGATTTCTGCAAAAATAATGGACGCAGACTGATTCAGATTTCTACAGTTTCCGTTGCAGGTGAAGGTTCAAATGGTGTTCCGCCGATGTCCAGACTTTTTGGTGAAAATGATCTGTATATTGGACAGAGTATTACGAATGAATATATCCGTACAAAGTTCCTCGCCGAGAGAGCAGTACTTGAAGCTGTCGCAGACGGACTTGACGGAAAGATTATACGTGTGGGAAATCTTATGAGCAGAGATTCTGATGGTGAGTTCCAGATTAACTTTATTACCAACGGATTCCTGCGCAGTCTGAGAGGATATAAGGCTGTAGGCAAGTTCCCGATCGGAGGTATGCATGAAGCCGCAGAATTTTCTCCTATTGACTCCACTGCCCTTGCAGTTCTGAAGCTTGCGCAGACAGACAGGAGATTTACTGTATTTCATGCCTGCAACAGCCACCATATTTACATGGCAGATCTGATCTATGCAATGCGCGATTATGGATTTAAGATTGATATTGTAAGAGATGAGGATTTCGAGGCAACTGTAAAAGAGTTTGCGAAGAATAATAAAGATTCTGAAGCTGTTTCGGGACTTATTGCGTATACTTCACATAATGAAAATGAGATTTATACATTGGATTACAGTAACCGATTTACGGCACAGGTTCTTTACCGACTCGATTATAAATGGCCTGTTACGGATGATAAATATCTTGAAAGTGCGATAGCAGCACTTGACAGACTTACGTTCTTTGATTAAATTGGATAAAAAAGGAGGTACATTTCATGGAAATCGTAAAGAAAACAGAAGGAAATAAAGCAACGCTGGAGATCAGCGGATGGCTTGATACACAGACAGCACCTCAGTTACAGGAGGCACTTTCAGAACTTGAGGATAGCATTACAAGCCTCGTGTTTGACTTTGCAAAGCTTGAATATATTTCTTCAGCAGGACTGCGTCAGGTAATCGTTGCATATAAGAAGATGATGGGTAAGGATGGATTTAAGATTATAAATGTTTCGGATGAAGTATTTGATATTTTCAGACTTACCGGATTTGACCAGCAGATAGAAATCGAGAGATAAGATATAAGGATTGCTGATGTTTATATAACGTTATTCTACGAGATATTCAGGTAATGTAGTGTATTGCTGAGGACTGAGTGGTCAGCAATTTGATTTATGGATGATATAAAATGAAATTATACAGAATCAATATCAGGAATTTTAATGATCCGCTGCAGGATAAAAAGCTTCTCGAACTGGTTGACGAGAGGCGAAGAAAAAAGGTCATCAGGTATCTTCAGCCTGATGACCGGAAGAGAAGTCTTGGAGCAGGTATCATCATCAGGAAAATTCTTAATGAAAATGGATTTTCAGAAAATGATCTGAAGTATTCCGAAAATGAAAAACCATTTGTGGACAACCTCTTTTTTAATGTGTCACATGCAGGGGATTATGTAGTCGGTGTATTATCAGACTGCGAAGTCGGATGTGACATTGAAAAGAACAGTAAAGCGCCACTTGAGGTAGCAGAACATTATTTCTACTCCACAGAACTTGAATATATAAGATCTGCGGATGACAAAAACAGAGCATTCTTTACACTCTGGACATTAAAAGAAAGCTACATGAAGATGACTGGAAAAGGAATGAGCCTTGCACTGGACTCGTTTGAAGTAATTCCGACAGAGAATGGATTTATCCTCGGAAAATCTTCAGAGAAAAACTGTTTTTTTAAGACTCTGGAATTCGATGGATATATTTTTTCCGTCAGTAATGAAATGGAGTTTGCTCTTGACGAAGAGAAGTTCTGCGATATTCTGTAATGGAATAAATTTTATATGAGCTACCGGGAAAGAGAAAACGGTAGCAATTGGAAATGTGACGTCTGCAAATTGTGGACGTCATGTTACTGTTCGCGGGATAGTGGCGTGGAACAGTAACAACAGTAACGAAAGAGTTTCCCCGATTTCATATTAACTCTTGAAAGAATATGCAGAATAAGGTAAAATTAAGAAGCCAAAATACATTTTATATCATGTATGATTTTTTTATAACTTAGGATATTTTGCATAATTAAAATTGTGAGGTTACGAGGCCTAAATTGTAGAAAACTCTGACAGGAAACGAGAGTATACATCTGGCCGGTTATTTTAAGATACATTAGAAGAACAAACAGATCGTCAATGAATTTTAAGCATCTCCGGCAGACATATCCGGAGATGTTTTGCTGTTGCCGGAAACGGAATGAACAGTAATGTTTGGCTTTTCGGTCTGAAGGGAGCAATAGAGAAGTATGATAAAAGATTCTGACAATGTAAAACTGCTGGAACCGGGAAAAACGCCAGCAAAGAGAAAGATTCTGGTCGTAGAGGACAATGAACTGAATCGTGAAATTCTTTCTTCTTTTCTGGAAGAGAGATTTGAAGTTCTTCTTGCGGAGAATGGGGAAGAAGGACTTAAGATTCTCAGGGAATATTACAGAGAATTATCTGTAGTATTACTTGACATCTGCATGCCGGTGTGTGATGGATTTGAATTTCTTAGACGGAGAAATACGGATAAAGTGTTATCAACGATACCGGTTATTGTTATGACCGGAAGTAATTCGAAGGATGCGGAGATTCAGTGTCTGGATCTGGGTGCGGTTGATTTTATTCCGAAACCTTATAATTTTAAAATTGTAATGGGCAGAATCAACAGTGTAATAAAGTTAAGAGAGTCTGTGCTGACACTTACAGCGGTAGAACATGACGAACTTACCGGAATTTATACCAGACAGGCATTCTTCTATCATGCCAAAGTACTTCTAAAGGCTAAGGCGGAGGAGAAATTTCATCTGGTAGTTGCCGACATCAGAGATTTTAAACTGATTAACAGCAGTTATGGAGATAAGATCGGGGATCAGGTTCTGTGTTATCTGGCCCGGACATATGCAAAGATGATGCCGCATGGTCTGATATCCAGATATGGAAGTGATCAGTTTGTATGCCTTGCTTATGGGGATATGGATCTGTCGTTAGATATAATGAAGAGGGTGACAGAAGAAATTGCGGAGAATGCTCCGATTCCGAATCTTATGGTTAAGTACGGAATTTATGAAGATATTGATATTTCGTTACCGGTTTCCGTAATCTGTGACAGAGGATTTATGGCAATCCGCAGTATTCGTGATAATTATGAGAACAGTATTGCATATTATACGAAAGAGTTAAACCAGAAACAGATGCTTGACAGAAAGCTGGAGAACCGATTTGACAGTGCGATTCGTGATAAAGAGTTTGCAGCATATTTCCAGCCGAAATATGATGCAAAAACAGAGAAAATTGTAGGAGCAGAGTCTCTGGTACGCTGGATCAATCCGGATGGCTCTATGGTAATGCCGGGGGATTTTATTCCGCTATATGAGAGGGATGGCCTGATCGTAAAACTGGATGAATATATATTCAGATATGTATGTGAATTTCAGCGAGAACTTATAGAGAAAGGACAGAAACTGGTTCCAATCTCGGTAAATCTGTCACGTGTAAGTATTCATCATACAGGCGTTGTAGACCGTTATGTTGACATCGTAAAAGAAACGGGAATTCCGTTTTCCTGTGTGCCGATCGAACTGACAGAGACGGCTACATTGAATAATGTGAAGATCAGAGACTTTACAGAGAGACTGGTAAATGCTGGATTTGCATTGCACATGGATGACTTTGGCTCAGGGTATTCTTCTCTGATCACATTAAGTGAACTGCCATTTAATACATTGAAGATCGATAAGAGTCTGATAGACTGTATCGGGCAAGATAAGGGAAGAATGATCGTGCAGCAGATAACAATTCTTGCACATGGACTTGGCATGAATGTGATTGCCGAAGGTGTGGAGAGCGCGGATCAGGTAGAATTTCTGAGAGAAATGGGCTGTGATGCTATTCAGGGATTTTATTATTCCAGACCATTGCCGAGAGCTGAATTTGTGGAGAAGCTCTGCGGAGCGTAATTAAATTAAAAGAAGACAGGAAGACCATCATGCAGAATCTTGTGGGGATTGTATGATGGTTTTTATATTATAGAAAACTATTGAATAACATTCCTATGACATAAAAAGCGGGAAATCATCCAGATCAGAATGATTTCCCGTAGATATTTTCTGTAAAAGTATAAAACTACAAATCAGATGTTTAACAGATCGCTGTATACTTTCAGTGCTCCGTCAGTGTCGTGTGCGAGAACACGTTTGGCAAGGACTTTACCAAGCTGTACACCTTCCTGGTCGAAGCTGTTTAAGTTCCATACGAATCCCTGGAACATGATCTTGTTCTCGAAGTGAGCAAGTAATGCACCGAGAGAAGCCGGTGTCAGTTCTTCACCTACGATGATACTGGAAGGACGACCGCCCTTGAAGTTCTTGTTGAGGTTCTCGTCTTCTTTACCGCATGCAAATGCTACGATCTGAGCTGCAACGTTAGCGCAGAGTTTCTGCTGGCTTGTGCTGTTCTCGATATCAACATCTACACCAAGCTGGCTCTTCTTAAAGCCGATGAACTGAAGCGGAACGATATCAGTTCCCTGATGTAATAACTGATAGAAGGAATGCTGTCCGTTTGTACCTGGCTCACCGAAGATAACCGGTCCTGTCACATAGTTTACAGGTTCACCGAAACGGTTTACAGATTTACCGTTGGACTCCATATCACACTGCTGTAAGTGTGCAGGGAAACGGCTTAATGCCTGAGAGTATGGAAGAACTGCTGTAGCAGGATATCCCTGTACGTTTCTCTCATAAACACCGATCAGGGCGTCAAGCATATCCGGGTTCTCAAGGATGTTCTTGTTTGTAGCAAGCTTGTCCTCAGCAGCAGCTCCGTCAAGGATCTGTGCAAATACTTCAGGACCGAATGCAAGGGAAAGGATTGCTCCACCTACACCGGAAACAGAAGAGTAACGTCCGCCGATATAGTCATCCATAAAGATTGCTGTCAGATAATCTTCGCTCTTAGCCAGAGGAGAAGTCTCACTTGTTACAGCAAGCATATGTCTGGAAGGATTTAATCCTGCTTTAATGAGAGCATTCTTTACAAATGCTTCGTTTGTTAATGTCTCAAGAGTTGTACCGGACTTGGATACAACGATGAAAAGAGAATGAGCAAGGTCTACGGAAGCAAGAACAGCAGCTGCATCATCAGGGTCTACGTTGCTGATGAATTTCGCTTCCATCTTGAATGTGTTGTTTGCTTTTGCCCAGTTCTCAAGAGCGATATATAATGCACGAGGACCTAAGTCGCTTCCACCGATACCGATCTGTACTACGGTTGTGAATTTCTCGCTGTTTTCATTTGTGATCTCACCTGCGTGAACTTTGTTTGCAAAGTCTGCCGCTTTCTTCTGCTGTGCAACGTAGAATTCACGTTTGTCAACACCGTCTACAACTACAGCTTCACCAAGCTGGGTACGTGCAAGGTGATGAAGAACCATACGTTTCTCTCCTGTATTGATTACAGCGCCGTTGTATAATTCCTGGAATTTGTCGATAAGTTCGGCCTCATCTGCAAGTTTTGCAAGTGCGTCAAGAACTGTCTCATCCACCTGTTTTGCAGCATAATTGTAAGTTAAACCGGCTGCCATTGGTGTGCTGTATTTCACTACACGTTCTGCACCCTTCTCACCTGCCATAGCGTCAGCGATATTTACGTGACCTTTCAGTTCGGCAAGTTTGCTGTAAGAAGCAAGGGTATCCAGATTTTTCCATGTTGCCATAATAATATTCCTCCTTTAAATGACTGCCTCCATACGGTGACAGTTGTCTAATGCAATTATACTTAATAATTGTTTTAATTTCAATGCAAGGATGCATGGAATTTAAGGATATTTTGCAGGTATCTTGTTTATTTTTCATAAATAAGTTGCTTTACGACAGGGAAAAGCCGTATAATGAAGGGGTAGCAATACATTAATGAAAGGAAACAGATCAACATGGAGTTTTGGGACATTTATGATAAAGACAAGAAACCGACCGGACGCACAATGAAGAGAAATGACTGGTGCTTAAAGGATGGAGAATATCATCTGACAGTTCTGGGTGTGGTTGCAAGACCGGATGGAACTTTCCTTATAACAAAACGCGTAATGACGAAAGCATGGGCACCAGGCTGGTGGGAAGTATCCGGCGGAGCTGCTCAGGCGGGAGAGGAATCTTACGAAGCTGTTTTGCGTGAGGTAAAAGAGGAAACAGGTCTGGATGCACGTGGTGCAGAAGGTGGATATCTTTTTACATATAAGAGAGAGAACCCGGGTGAGGGCGATAATTATTTCGTGGATGTGTATCGCTTTGTGATGGACATTGACGAGAAGAATCTGCATCTGCAGACAGAGGAAACAGACGGATATATGTTTGCTACAGTTGATGAGATTAAGGCGTTTGCGGCAGAAGGAAAATTTCTGCATTATGACAGCATAAAGAAAGCGTTTGAACTGTAGCCGGATTGATATAAGAATTCCTGAAGGGAACTATAGATGAAAATTTACTCAGACTTTTGACGTATATTATATTGAATATCTGGTCGTTAATGATGTTGGCGGAGATCTGGAGACATCCAAGAATGTCCGGCACATGTGGGAGAGTTTTAAGAAGATTGGTGTCTGTATCGCGATGGATGATTTCGGTACGGGATATTCGAACCTGAAAAATATCGGAAGACTTTCTTCGAATACGGTGAAGATTGACCGCAGCTTCACGATGCAGGCGTTAAAGAACGAATATGAACATAAACTGTTAGATTATATTATAGATATGATACATAGCCTGAACCTTAAAGTTGTGATAGAGGGGATTGAGACGAAAGAGGAACTGGAATCGATCACTAAAATGAAACCGGATTATATTCAGGGATATTATTACAGCAAGCCATGTTCGGCGGAGCAGTTTAAAGAGAAATACGGGATAACGAAATAGTAAAAATAATAAGCGTTTTTGGATCTTCTAAAATCCGGAGATATATTGTGTGAATTTATAAAAAACCATCATACAGAACCGATGCAACGAAAAAATATTTCGATGTTATTGGGAATGTATGATGGTTTTTGTAATAACTGGAAATTATTTACAATACGAAATTGCTATTGATTGATTTTTGAGTAATGTTTCAAAATAATTAGTTTCTAGTGTACCGACAAGTTGATTTCTCGAACAATCTTGCGTCTAAATTCCTTATTTCCGCGTTGTCGTCGGTCGCCGTAGCCACCGCTACGCCTCTCTCCTCCGCCTTGAAATAAGAAAATTTATCCTGCAAGATTGCTTCAAGAATCAACTTGTCGGCACACTAGGATTTCCGTCAATTATTTCATAGCATTCTTAATAGCTGACAGTAATTCATCATAAGCTTCATATGCCGGGATATCCGGGTAATCGGCTTTGATCTTATCAGTGCTTCTGAAAAGGAATCCGGCTTTACTTGCCTGGATCATACCGAGGTCATTGTAGGAATCACCACTTGCGATCGTATCAAATCCGATAGACTGTAAAGCTTTGACAGTGCTTAATTTGGACTGTTCCACTCTCATCTTGAAGCCGGTGATCTCACCGCTGTCTGCAACTTCAAGAGTGTTGCAAAACAGTGTTGGTCTGCCAAGCTTTTCCATTAGAGGTGCAGCAAACTGTGTGAAAGTATCACTGATCAGGATGACCTGAGAGAAGGAACGAAGTTCATCCAGAAATTCCTTAGCACCTGGAAGCGGGTCAATTTTTGCGATAACATCCTGGATCTCTTTCAGTCCGAGACCATGTTCTTTCAGAATGCCAAGTCGCCAGTTCATTAATTTATCATAATCCGGCTCATCACGGGTAGTTCTCTTAAGTTCCGGGATTCCGCTGGCTTCTGCGAATGCAACCCAGATTTCCGGCACCAATACACCTTCTACGTCAAGACATGTAATATACATAATAAAAATCCTCCTTTGTTATTAAACATAGTCCGGAATCCATCTAATTTTACAGAATATTGTTTTCGGACTTTTGTATTTTATCGCTGTACTCAGTGAAACAATATTAACATACTTTCCGGGCAGACGCAATTTCTGGATTATAAAAAATGCAAATTGTTATTGATAAAAAGTTACTGTTCACATAGCACTATCCCGCGAGGTGTTTTGGCATAAATATGCCAAAATCCCGAGACATACAAGCCAAAATTCCATTGCCGCAGGCAATCTGGAATGAATTTTGGCTACGTTACTGTGAACGGAGTGAACAGTAACGATAAAAATGATTGACATTCCACATATGCATCATTATAATAAAAAAATAGTTAGGGTACTAACTAAATAGAAAGCCATAAAACTTCCCACTTTCAGGATTCTATGTACTGGTATTCTGAAGAGGTGGGATTTTATCAGCTTGCTATAAATCAGAAAGTAATGAAGCGGATTACAAATATCTGACTGACAGGAGGTGCAGGAGCGATAGAGGAAGAAATGAAACAGAGACTAAAGGATATGCATGTTGGCAGGCTGATCCAAATTTTGTCACATTCCATGCGGCGGCATAATCCGACCGAAGTGATAGAGAATGATGATCTGACAACGATGCAGAAGCATGTGCTGAAATTCATTCTTCTCGAAACGATGCATCGGGATCTTTATCAGAAAGATGTTGAAGAGGAATTTCAGGTCAGAAAGCCAACAGCGACCGGAATTCTGAAGCTGATGGAGAAGAATGGCTATATTTACAGAGAGAGTGCCAGACAGGACGCACGTCTGAAACGGATTGTCCCTACCGAAAAGGCAGAGAACATCCGCCCGGCAATTCTTAAGAGCATCGAGGAAAATGAAGAGGCAATGGTTCGGGGAATCCCGAAAGAAGATGTGGAGCTGTGCAAACAGGTTCTGTGGCAGATGTATGAAAATCGCAGAAGCGTATGTAATTGTCTGGCAGATCAGGAGAAAAAGAGACAGTCACAGGAAGTTGATGATGTTCATGGTAAAGAAGAACATTGTGAACATAAAAAGTAATGAGAGGTAACAATTATAAAGAATAAGGAGGACATCGACAAAGATGAATAAGAAACTTTTAAGTTCCGTCCGGGAATACAGGAAGCAGTCTGTACTGGCTCCGATCCTTGTAATCCTGGAAGTACTGATGGAAGTTCTGATTCCGCTGGAAATGGCGAAGATCATCGACGTAGGTATCGCAAACGGCGATATGAGCTATATCATCCAGCGAGGAGTCATCCTTGTTGTCATGGCAATGCTTTCTCTGTTCTTCGGTGTACAGGCCGGAAACATGGCGGCAGTTGCGGCAGCAGGATATGCAAAGAATTTACGACATGATATTTTTTACAAGGTGCAGGATTTCTCCTTCAAGAATATCGACCACTTTTCAACCTCAGGTCTGGTCACACGATTGACTACAGATATCACGAACGTGCAGCAGGCTTATATGATGAGCATCCGTCTCCTTGCCAGAGCACCGTTTATGATCATTCTGTCATGGATCATGACACTGACCATTAACAAGGAAGTTGCTTTACTTTTCCTGGTCGTAGTTCCGCTTCTGGGCGGTACATTGATCTTCATTGCAAAGAAAGCACATCCGCATTTCATCAAAGTATTTGATGAGTACGATATCCTGAACAATTCTGTACAGGAAAATGTAAATGCATCCCGCGTAGTTAAGGCATTCGTAAGAGAAGACCATGAGATCGAGAAATTCCATGGAATTTCCAAATACGTTTACAACCTCTTTACTAAAGCAGAGAAGATTGTTGCATGGAATGCTCCGGTTATGCAGTTTATGATGTATACCGTAATTATTATCATTGTTGCCATCGGTGGAAGAGGAATCGTTCTCGGCGGCATGGAGACTGGTGAACTGACAAGTGTTATCGTTTATGCACTTCAGATTCTGATGTCCCTGAACATGGTAACTTTCGTATTTGTTATGATTATGATCGCACAGGCATCTACAGACCGTATCATTGAAGTTCTGGATGAAGTTCCGGAAATGCAGGATAAGGCTGATGCAGTAAAAACAGTGGCAGATGGTTCTATTGACTTCAATCATGTAGATTTCAGCTATGCAGGAGAAGGCGGAAACCTTTCCCTGAAGGATGTAAACCTTCATATTAAATCAGGTCAGACCGTCGGTGTTATCGGTGGAACCGGTAGTGCCAAATCTACTCTGGTACAGATGATTCCGAGACTCTATGATGTCACGAAGGGAAATGTACAGGTTGGCGGCGTAGATGTCCGTAACTATAATCTGGAGGTTCTTCGTGACCAGGTTTCTATGGTACTGCAGAAAAATGTGCTTTTCTCCGGAAGCATTTATGAAAACATCCGCTGGGGCGATGAACATGCCAGTGATGAAGAAGTTCAGCGAGTTTGTAAGCTTGCACAGGCAGACGGATTCGTCAGTGAATTCCCGGATGGCTATAACACTATGATCGTTCAGGGTGGTAACAACGTATCCGGTGGACAGAAGCAGCGTCTGTGTATTGCCAGAGCACTTCTTAAGAAACCGAAGATTCTGATTCTGGATGATTCTACCAGCGCGGTAGATACCAGAACAGATGCCCTGATCCGTAAGGCTTTTCGCAAGGAAATCCCGAACACAACAAAGATCATTATTGCACAGCGAGTTTCTTCTATTGAGGATGCAGACCAGATCATCGTACTGGATGACGGTAAGATCGTAGGCGTGGGAACATCCGAAGAACTGCTTAAGACAAACGATATTTACAGAGAAGTATATGAATCACAGGTCAAAGGAGGCGGAGACGATGAATAAGAAGAAAAAATTAGATCAGAATACCATCAAAACTGCCAAAAGACTTCTGAAATATATGACAGCAACTTATAAAGCACAGTTTATCCTTGTGTTTATCTGTATTTTTATCAGTTCAGTAGCCAGCATTTCTGTTTCTCTGTCATTGAAATTCCTGCTGGATGATTTTATCATTCCGCTGATCGGACAGACAGATCCGAACTTTGCAGAACTGTATAAGGCGCTTTCCGTTCTTGGCTGTATTTTCCTTCTTGGTGTAATTGCTACATTTATCTATACCAGAACAATGGTTTATATCGGTCAGGGCGTGCTGAAACGTGTCCGTGACGATATGTTTGAACATATGCAGACTCTCCCGATCCGCTACTTCGATCAGAACACAAACGGATCCATTATGAGTCTTTATACCAACGATACCGACACATTGAGACAGATGATCAGCCAGGCGATTCCGCAGGCATTGATGGCATTGTTTACGATCATTGTTACATTTATTTCCATGCTGGTGTTAAGCCCGCTGCTTACAATTCTGGCAGTTGTGATCATTTTCGTCATGTTGAAGGTCACGAATAAAATCGGTTCTAACAGTGGTAAATACTTCATCCGCCAGCAGGTATCTCTGGCAGATGTGACTGGTTTCGTGGAAGAGAGAATGAACGGACAGAGAGTTGTAAAAGTTTTTAACCACGAAGAGCAGTCCAAAGAAGAATTTGACAAACTCAACGAAGCACTTTTCGAAAGTTCTGCAAATGCCAATAAATACGGTAACATGATGGGACCTGTAATTGGTAACATTGGTAACCTGCAGTTCGTTTTAACAGCTGTACTTGGCGGACTTCTATCTGTAACAGGAGTCGGCGGCATCACTCTTGGTGTCATGGCTTCCTATCTGCAGTTTACAAAGAGCTTCACACAGCCATTTATGCAGGTGGCACAGCAGTTTAACGCAATCGTTATGGCTCTGGCTGGTGCAGAACGAATCTTCAGGCTCATTGATGAGGAACCGGAAGAGGATGAAGGCTATGTAGAACTTGTCAATGCGAAGAAAGATGCCAATGGAAACATCATAGAATGCAAAGAAAGAACGGGTATGTGGGCATGGAAACATCCGCATTCCGCAGACGGTTCTGTAAGCTACACAGAGCTGACAGGAGATGTACGTTTCGAAGATGTTACCTTCGGTTATAACCCGGATAAAGTAATTCTGAAAGACATCAGCCTCTTTGCAAAACCAGGACAGAAACTTGCTTTCGTAGGTTCTACCGGTGCCGGTAAGACAACCATCACAAACCTGATTAACCGTTTCTACGATATTCAGGAAGGTAAGATCCGTTACGACGGAATCAACATCACGAAGATTAAGAAAGACGACCTCAGACGTTCTCTGGGAATTGTACTTCAGGATACTCATCTGTTCACTGGAACTATTAGGGAAAATATCCGCTATGGTAAACTGGATGCGACAGATGAGGAAGTATACGTGGCAGCAAGACTGGCTCATGCAGACCAGTTCATCAAGATGCTTCCGAATGGATATGACACCATGTTAAGCGGTGACGGCGAGGAACTCTCTCAGGGACAGCGCCAGCTTCTCTCTATCGCCAGAGCAGCCGTAGCCAACCCGCCGGTACTGATTCTGGATGAAGCAACTTCAAGTATCGATACCCGTACAGAGAGTATCGTACAGAAAGGTATGGATAACCTGATGAAAGGCCGTACCGTATTCGTAATTGCCCATCGACTCTCAACCATCAGAAACAGCGATGCCATCATCGTACTGGATCATGGTAAGATCATTGAAAGAGGTGACCATGAAGACCTCATTAAGTTAAAAGGAACTTATTATCAGCTTTATACTGGTAAGCTGGAGTTATCTTAAAGGATTACTTTTTATAGAGTTATATGGATTAAAAGGTATGCGTATAAGGGTGTGGCAGACAGATAAGGTCTGCTGCGCCCTTATACTATGGAAGGAATATATTTAAGTTAATTTGTTGTTCTGTTAGTCCATTGTTATTACTTAAGTTTTCCGTTATAATAAAAAATTATAGAGATTGTTTATGAAAAATTCAGATAAAAAATTATCAATTATTATGCGATATAAGTTTACGAAAGGAATGGAAAACAACTAATGGTTAAGGTAGATTTAATCACAGGCTTTCTGGGGGCAGGGAAGACGACGTTTATCAGGAAGTATGCGAAGTATCTGATGGATGAAGAAAATAATATTGGAATACTTGAGAATGATTATGGGGCAGTGAATGTGGATCTGATGTTGCTTCAGGATCTGATGGGAGATAATTGTGAGCTGGAGATGATTTCTGGTGGATGTGACAAGGACTGTCACAGGAGACGGTTTAAAACGAAGCTGATTGCTATGGGAATGTGCGGATATGATCGTGTGATCGTGGAACCGTCGGGGATTTTTGATGTGGATGAGTTCTTTGATGTCCTTCATGAAGAACCACTGAATCGCTGGTACCAGATTGGAAATGTGATTGCGATCGTGGATTCCAGGCTGGAGAATGATCTGTCGGATGAGGCGGATTTTATTCTGGCTTCTGAGGTGGCAGATGCGGGATGTATCGTGATGAGCAAGAGCCAGGAGGCTTCACCGGAGGAAATTCAGGGGACAATTGATCATGTAAATCGGGCGCTGGAGAAGGTGCATTGTCGCAGGAGATTTGGCGGTTTAGGTAAGGAAAATACGGAACAGGATATGGATAAAATGGGTAATGTTATCCACAAAAACTGGGATGAAATGTCGAAAGAGGACTTTGCCGGGATTGCGTCCTGTGGATATGAGATGTCAACTTATCGGAAACCGGAGCTCGAAGCGGATGAGGCGTTTACTTCTCTGTATTATATGAATGTGAAAACGACCGAGAAGGAACTGCGGGAAGCGGCAGAGAAGATTCTGTCTGATCCGGAATGCGGACATGTATTTCGTATGAAAGGATTTATGAGAGTGGACGATGGTGATGGAATTTCTGGAAAGTCTGTTCAGACGGAGAAAAATTGGAAAAAGTGGATTGAATTAAATGCTACTAAGAATGAAATTACGATCCGTCCTCTTCATGTAGGGCAGGAGGTTTTGATTGTAATTGGTGAGGATTTGCAGGAAGAGAAGATAAAGTTTTATCTGAAAATATGAAAGTTGCAATTCACTTTGTTTTAACCAAATCAAGTAAGTCCCCTGCTTCAATTGCGAAGAGCAATAAGCAGTGGGTGGGGACTTGCTTGTATCAGAAGGGGTACAAGCCCCTTCTGA
>SKED01001074.1_pt1 | contig 26167 bp, 24 predicted proteins | sample 4826651 | NCBI WGS metagenome assembly SKED01 (sample SAMN11008818, study PRJNA524170) | human gut metagenome | biome: Human fecal sample; material: Feces; isolation source: fecal sample from pouch patient p19 | host: Homo sapiens | place: Israel: Tel-Aviv | collected 2016-06-28 | reverse complement strand
CTGGATCCTGTGTCTTCTACATTCTTCGGAATCTGACTTCCGGCATAAGTATGAATCGCTTCGATTGCCCCGGCTGCGATTGTATCAGTGGCGCATGATATGATATCGATGTCATGTTTTTCATTCAATAATTCCAGAACCTTTTCATATCCGGATTCTGTCGTGAACTCCGCCACCTTATAATATCCGTCTTTTAATTCTTTTCCCGACCTTTTCAGACCTTCCCGGAATCCATCTTCTCTGGCCGCTCCAGCTGCTTTATCTTCTCTTGATACTCCGATATATGCAATCTCTTTCCGGCTCTTTGCCGCAACCGCACATCCCATGGCCTCCCCTGCGCCGTAATCATCATGATAAATACAGTTCGCATATTTCGTATGCTGACCAATCACAACCACCGGTACTTTCGATTCTTTCAGAAATCTCCGGTGTTCCGCCGTGATCATCGTTCCCACAAGAATAATCCCGTCTACCGGATAATTCTCGAACAGACGCATATACTCTATTTCCTTCGCCGGTGTATTATCCGTTCCGGCAAGCAGCATCTGGTAATTCCGCTCCGAAAGAACCTTTTCGATTCCTGCCGTGATCCGGCTGATGGATTCTGAATTAATCTTTGGTACAACCACCCCGATCAGACACGCTTTCTTGGTTCTAAGCATACGCGCCTGCGCCGATGGCTGATAGCCGGTCTCATCAATTACTTTCTTAATCTGTTCTTTCTTCTCGTCACTGACGTATCCGCCGTTCAGGTATCTCGACACCGCTGCGCTGGATACTCCTGCCAGTTTGGCAATTTCTTTGATCGTCATATACTGTTACTCCCTCTGTTCTTCTTCACTGCAGAATATTATAACACATTCCTTCTACAGATTTTCTCCATTCTTACTGATTAGTATTTATCTGTATTATAACTGAAAAAGCCCGCCTAAGCGAGCTTTTTGCCAGATTGCGTATTAACCTTCAAACTGACTATGGTATAACTTATGGTAAAATCCACCTTTTTTCAGCAATTCTTCATGATTGCCCTGCTCGATGATCTTACCGTCTTTCATAACTAAGATTAACGAAGCATTCCGTATCGTCGAAAGTCTGTGTGCCACGATAAAGCTTGTTCTTCCTTTCATCAGCTTATCGAATGCTTCCTGTACCTGCAGTTCGGTACGGGTATCGATACTTGATGTCGCCTCATCCAGGATCAACATCGGCGGCAGACAGAGCATGACTCTTGTGATACACAGAAGCTGCTTCTGACCCTGGCTGATACTGTCTTCGTGAAGCACCGTGTCCAGACCTTTTGGAAGTCTCCGGATGAATTCCCAGCTTCTTGCCTCCTTCGCTGCACGAATGATCTCTTCATCGGTTGCATCCGGTTTTCCAAAGCAGATGTTGTCTCTTACGGTTCCGCTCTTGATCCAGGTATCCTGCAACACCATACCAAAGCTGCTTCTAAGGGCATGTCTGGATACCTCCCGGATGTCCTTTCCATCCACCAGGATCTTTCCTTCATCTACATCATAGAAGCGCATCAGCAGGTTGATAAATGTCGTCTTACCGCATCCTGTCGGACCAACAATTGCAATACGCATACCCGGTTTTACATCCAGATTGAAGTTCTCGATCAGTTCTTTTTCTTTATCATAACTAAATGCCACATCGTCGATTGTAACATTGCCATCAACTTTAGCAAATGCTCCTTCCGCATCCAATGTCTCTTCTTTCTGCTCTAACAGATCAAAGATACGGTCCGCACATGCCAGCGCATTCTGCATCTCTGTGACTACCGAACTGATATCGTTGAACGGCTTCATATACTGGTTCGCATACGCTAACAGTACAGAAAGTCCTCCGACCGTCAGCGTGCCGCCCGGTATCAGAAATGCTCCAAGTAAAGCCACTCCGGCGTAAATGATATTATTGACGAATCGTGTGGACGGGTTCGTTAAACTGCTGTAGAACACTGCTTTCTGGCTGTAGTTCTGCAGTTCTTTATTGATTTCATCAAATCTTCTGGATGATTCTTTCTCGTACCCAAATGCTTTTACTACTTTCTGTCCGCCGATCATTTCTTCAATCAGTGCGGTCTGCCGTCCTCTGGTCTCACTCTGCTTCCGGAACATCGTATAAGATCTGGAAGAAATGAATTTCGCCACTACGAAACTAAATGGTGTCAGTACGATCACCAGCAGTGTTACCCACACATTCTTAGAGAACATGAAAATCAGTGTCACAACAATCGTCACGATTCCTGAAAACAACTGTGTAAATCCCAACAACAGACCATCGGATAAGATATCTGTATCTGCAATGACACGGCTTACAATATCTCCGGTGCTGTGCTGATCCAGATAAGACAACGGCAGTACCTGGATATGACGGATTGCCTGTGAACGGATATCCTGCACGATCCGGTAAGTCATCCGGTTGTTCAACAGATTCATGAACCACGTAGCAAATGCTGATATCACGATAAAAATCAGAATCTGCTTCAGATAATACCACATCATATCAAAGTTCACCTGATGTGCCGATACAACTTCATCAATTGCATCACCGAATAAAACCGGCACATATAACTGCAATACTACAGAGATTGCAGCAAAGATTACACTGAATGCAAGGAAAATCTTATACTTTCCTATGAGCTTTAATAATTTCTTCATTACTCTGCCGCTCCTTTCTCTGCCTTCTCTGTCATTTTATCCGCTTTGTCCAAATCTTTTCCGGTTTCCTTTGAAGATTTAACTGCAGCCGGACGTTCTTCCGGGAACTGTGAATAATAGATCTCCTGATAGGTCTCGCAAGTCTCCATCAGTTCTTCATGGGTTCCCTGTCCTGCCAGCTCACCGTCCTCCATAACCAGGATCTTGTCTGCCTGACGGATACCGGAAATTCTCTGAGATACCAGGAAGGTTGTCACATTGCCTTCCAGTTCACCGATTGCTTTACGAAGCGCTGCGTCTGTCGCAAAATCCAGCGCACTTAAGCTGTCGTCCAGAATCAATATCTCAGGCTTGCTGACCAGTGCACGTGCGATCGTCAGACGCTGCTTCTGTCCGCCGGACAGGTTACGTCCGTTCTGTTCTACTTCAAAATCAAGCTTTCCAGGCTTAGCTTCTACAACATCTTTTGCCTGAGCGATTATGATTGCTTTCCACAGATCTTCATCTGAAGCCTGATCATTGCCCCACTTCAGATTGTCGCGGATACTTCCTTTGAACAGGATGGAACGTTGCTGTACCACTCCGATCTCACTGCAAAGTTCTCCCTGCGGATAGTCCTTTGCATTGATACCATTTACTTTTACCGTTCCTTCCTGTGGATCATAGAATCTCGGAATCAGGCTGACCAGTGTACTCTTACCACTTCCGGTTCCTCCGATGATTCCGATCGTCTGTCCTTTCTTCGCACGGAAGGTGATGTCCGATAAGCTGGATGCTCCGGCACCTTCGTATGTGAAGGTGACGTGGTTGAATTCAACTGCCAGATTACTGTCGGCCTGATCATTCTCGCCGTCTGTCTCATATTTTCTTTGATCAGCATTTATCTGTTCATTCTTCATCTGCTCAGCCGCCACTTTGTATTCCATGCTGGACTTCACATCCAGAATACCGGCCACACGGTCTGCGCAAGCCATTGATTTGTTCAACGTAATGATCAGGGATGCCAGCTTGATCAGTTCTACGATAATCTGTGCCATATAGTTATACAGCGCTACTACCTGTCCCTGCTGCAGATTCCCGATATTGACCTGCACTCCGGCACGCGCGATCAGTAACACAGTTGCTCCGTTAATCAATACATACGTGAGCGGATTCAGAAGGGCAGAAATTCTTCCTACGAACTCATTCAATCTTGTAAGTTCTCTGTTTCCTTCTTCGAATTCTTCCACCGACTGTTCTTCCCTGCAGAATGCACGGATGACACGGACACCTGTCAGATTCTCTCTCGTAAGTCCTGTCACACAGTCCAGACCTGCCTGTACTTTCTTGAACAGCGGAATACTGATCAGCATAATCGAAAATACAACGACAAACAGGATCGGTACTGTCACTACAAAGATCAGTGCACAGCGCACATTGATGGTAAATGCCATCACCATCGCACCGATTACGACAAACGGACTTCTAAGTAACAGACGCAGTCCCATGTTAATTCCATTCTGCACCTGGTTCACATCGTCCGTCAGTCTCGTGATCAGTGTGTCTGTTCCGAGCGTATCCAGTTCTGTAAATGACAATCCCTGGATATGGTCGAACATTGCCTGTCTGACGCTGGTCGCAAATCCAACACTTGCCTTTGCGGCAAAGAACTGTGCGGTAAAACTGCACAACAGTCCGACTGCTGCCATGAGCAGTAACACGAAAAACATTTCCACAATATATCCATGGTCATTCTTCGCAACGCCCACATCAATAATCTGAGCTACCACAACAGGAACCATAAGGTCGAACACGACTTCCAATAATTTGAATAGCGGTGCCAGAATACTCTCTCTGCGGTAAGGTCTCAGAAACTTCTCAAGACGCTTCATTTCTTTCACTCCATTCCTTTTTCCGATAACTAATAAGTCATCGTTATCTACTTATTATAATATCTCTTGACTGTTTTATTATAGTCCGTTATCATTGATATGAATAATATTGTTTTTATAACTTTGCAATACAAAAAATATATAAGGCAGGTAATCCAACATGGAACTCAGACAGTTAGAATATTTCCGCGAGATCGCATCCACCGGCAGCATCAACGAAGCTGCAAGACACTTAAATATGTCCCAGCCGCCGCTCAGCTATCAGATCCGCCAGCTGGAAAATGAATTAAATGTAAAACTTTTCGACCGCACCAGCAAGGGTGTTACCCTGACTGAAGCCGGCAAGCTTCTCTACGACCGTTCCGGTAACCTGCTGGAATACGCCCGATCTACCGAACTGGAAGTCTCAAAAACCGGTAAAAAACGTATCTTACGTATCGGCCTGACTCCGACAACGGTAGATACCATCATGCCTTATATTTCCCAGTTTTCGAAAAAAAATCCCGACGTGAACTTTGAAGTCCACGACGGGATCACTTACTCGCTTTATCAGTATCTTCTGGACGGGATCATCGATATCTCCGTTGCCAGAACACCACTGCGTCTTGACGAGGTGTCTTATACGGAATTGTGTTCCGAGCCGATGATCGCGGTATCTGCGCCAGAAAATACTGCCTCTTCCTTAAAACTCGCTGATCTCCTACACAGACCATTAATCTTATACCGGAGATACGAAGAACTCATCATGAATACCTTTCATGCCCAGAATATGAATCCGGACATCTTCTGTGTCTGCGATGATCCCAGAGGTGCCATGCTGTGGGCGAAAGAAGATCTTGCAACTGCCATCTTTCCGCAGTCCATGGCCAGCTTGTGTGACGGACTTTGTATACAAGAATTGGATGAGCCGGATCTTGTAACTAAGATACTTCTGATCTGGGCGAAGGGAAAGAAACCGGTGCCGCTGGTGCAGGAATTTCTGGATGTGTGTGGTGAGCGTTAACGCATTAGAGCTTACGGTTCACCCACCATATACCAATTATAAGATATACCGCCATCATTCCTAATATGGCAGATGTTGCAACCAGTTGATTCCTGTTTTCCAAAACAAATGCCATTAACAGAAATACAATTTCTCCACACCAATAGGACCAGATGCATTTCCTTTTTCCTGAATCAGTAATCCAGTTTTGCGAATCCAGTATCCAGAGTAAATTAATAAATATTCCAAAAGCTAAGGATATGATCAATGAAGTAAGGGCTTCTGCTGACATATTTGTCATTCTGTTTTTTGCAAATGCCATACATAGCACCAGCAAATCATATAGTAATAGCAATATAGCATTTCTTTTTAACGCTTTCATTTTTTTATGAATGTTCACTTTTTCTCCTCCTCGTTGTCCTAAAAATAATCCTGGATATTACAAAGACTGTCACTAGGCCTATATACACTCTAACTATCAGGAGTAAATCCTGTTGTATCTCAGGATACTTATTTCCTAACCACATTACAATGCAAAGCAACATCATTCCCCAAGAAACTAATGCGATTCCTACTATATTATCTAATTTTTTCATACGTTCACCTGTTTACTATATTGCCTTAACGCTTTTGTTGCTTTTTGGTAATCCTTATTTTCCACAAAAATATAATACTTTTTTCCTTCATTTTCTCTAAATCCAAAATCTCCTGATCCTGTTATAAATAGCAATGTTACAAATTTAAACATATTATACAATAAATTCATTGAAATAGAAAGACAAAAGCGTGTAGAATATAAAACGAATGAGAAAAAAATCTAAAAAAAATATGAACTCTCACAAAAGTGTTTCAAAAATGAACAATTAGAAAGGCGGTGAAATGGTTGGAAGAAAGATACCTGATCATTGCAGATGATTTTACCGGAGCCAATGATACCGGAGTCCAGCTGCGCAGAAGAGGTTTTCCAACAGAAGTGCTGTTTTGCGGAAAGCCGATGGGTGCAGACAGATCCATTGTCATTGATACAGAGTCCAGAACAGTTCATCCTGATCATGCATATGAGATAGTGTCCCATGCGCTGGAAGATGTGGATTTTGACAGCTTCCGCTATGTGATCAAAAAAGTTGATTCCACCATGAGAGGAAATATTGCAGCAGAGATCAAGGCAGTAGATGAACATTTCAAACCGGAATTAATGATCTTTGCACCGGCTCTTCCGGATTTAAAGAGAACGACTGTAGATGGGGTGCAGTGTTTAAACGGCGTAGAGATCTGCCGCACGGAGCTTGCCAGCGACCCTAAGAACCCGGTAGTAGAAGATAATCTGGTACGGATGCTGGGAAGATATTATGAAGAAAAGGTCATTTTAAAAAGACTTCCGGATGTGAGAAGCGATGATCTTGATTTTACAGAAGGCCGCATTTATGTATGCGATGCAGATTGCAATGATGATTTAAAGAAAGTTTTAAAGGCAGTTGCAAAAACAGGAAAAAAGGTGCTTTATATCGGCACAGCAGGACTGGCTGATAATCTGATGGAACTGGAACGGCCGTCTCTTCCGGCGATGGGAGTGGTTGCAAGTGTAAGCACTGTGACTAACCGGCAGATGAAATACTGCGAAGAAGCCGGGATTAAAATGGTAAAGCTTCCTATGCATGATATTCTGTCCGGAAAAGAGGATACAGAGTCTTATCTGAAAGAAGTGGTAGATTCTTTAAAGGCAGGTAAAGATACCATTCTTCTTACCAATACAGCCTATGACAGAAGCGAACTGGAGCTTTCCTTTGAAGCTGGTGAGGCGTTAGGACTTGGCCCTGTAGAGACTGGTGATAAGGTACGTTCCATAGTTGGCCGTCTGGCAATGGAGATCCTGGAACAGGTAAAGGTTTCCGGTGTATTCCTTACAGGCGGTGATACAGCCCTTGGAATGCTGATGAACATTGAAGCAGACGGTTCCCAGATCCTTTCTGAGATCCGCGTAGGTATCCCGTTAGTCCGGGTAAAAGGCGGAAAGTACGAAGGAATGAAGCTGGTAACAAAGGCAGGTGCTTTTGGAGCTGATGATGCAGCTGCATTTGCATTGCGTAAGATCAAAGAAGCATAAAAACAACTTAAAACTTAACGATCCAATCATTCATTTAAAACAGGAGGAAGCAGAGATGAAAGAATTTTTATTACCTTATGGAAAAGAAAAATTAACAGCAAAGATCGAGGATGAGCATCTGGCAGGTGTGCTGTTATCTGAACTTCACAGCTACAAGGCGCCAAAGAGCGGGGCAGAGCTGGTTCAGGATGCTTTGGAGCATCCCATCGGAACTCCAAGACTGTGCGATATGGCAGTTGGAAAGAAAAAGGTAGTTGTTATTTCTTCTGACCATACAAGACCTGTTCCAAGCCACATCATGATGCCTCTGATCTTAGCTGAGATCCGTAAGGGCAATCCTGATGCTGATATTACCATTCTTATTTCAACCGGTCTTCACAGAACAACTACCAAAGAAGAGCTGGCAGCAAAATTTGGTCCTGAGATCATGGCAAATGAGAAGATCGTAGTTCATGATTGCGATGACAAGGACAACCTGGTATACCTTGGCAAGCTTCCATCCGGCGGCAATCTGATCATTAACCGTCTGGCAGCAGAAGCAGACCTGTTAGTAGCAGAAGGCTTTATTGAGCCACACTTCTTCGCAGGTTTCTCCGGCGGCAGAAAGAGTATTCTTCCTGGTGTTGCAAGCCGTGAGACTGTTATGTACAACCACAACTCCGGATTTATTAATGATCCTCATGCACGTACCGGTGTTGTTGAAGGAAACCCGATCCACAATGATATGCTGTATGCAGCAAGAGCAGCAAGACTGGATTTCATCGTAAATGTAGTTATTGATGCAGCACATGATCCTATTTTTGCAGTAGCTGGTGACTGTGATCTGGCTCACAGAGTTGGACGTGAGTTCTTAGCTTCCAAGTGCCAGGTAGATGCAATTCCGGCAGATATCGTTATCTCCACCAACGGCGGATATCCTCTGGACCAGAACATTTACCAGTCTGTAAAGGGTATGACCGCAGCTGAGGCAACTGTAAAGGAAGGCGGCGTTATCATCATGCTTTCCAAGGCAGCTGACGGACACGGCGGAAAATACTTCCATGAGACCTTCCGCGATGAGAAGGATCTGAACCGTATGATGAAGACCTTCCTTGACAGAAAGCCGGAAGAGACTATTATCGACCAGTGGCAGTCCCAGATCTTTGCAAGACTGCTGTTAAAGGCAACTGTAGTATTTGTATCTTCCTGCGATGACCAGTTAGTAGAAGACCTGCATATGGTTCCTGCACACAGCATGGAAGAAGCTTTGGAGAAGGCAAAAGCCATCGTTAAGAAGGATGACTACAAGGTAACTGTTATCCCGGATGGTGTATCTGTTATCGTCAGAGAGTAATTGATCAACTTTGAACTCTGAATTGTCTGGAAGCAGGCTTTCTGGTGTGTTTCCAGACAGATGAAATAAATGTACTCCCGGAGTCTTTCTCGCAAGATCAGGTACAGAAAGATTCCGAGAGAACATATAAAGAAAAAGGAGAAAGACAGACATGAAATTTGTTCTCATTCCTGATTCATTTAAGGGAACCTTAAGTTCTGAGCAGATCTGCGAGATTGCAAAGGAAAAAGTAGAAAAACATTTTCCTGGAGCTGAAACAGCCTGCGTTCCTGTAGCAGACGGCGGCGAAGGCTCTGTAGATGCATTTATTACCGCTTTAGGCGGCAGCAAGGTAACTGTAAAGGTTAAAAACCCATATTTTGAAGATATGGACTCCTACTACGGTCTGATCAACGAAGGCAAGACAGCAGTCATTGAAATGGCTTCCTGCGCAGGACTTCCATTAGTAGAAGACCGCAAGGACCCAAGAAAGACCACTACATATGGCGTTGGACAGCTGATCTTAGCAGCAGCTGAAAGCGGCGTAGAAAAGATCATCGTAGGACTGGGCGGATCCAGTACTAATGACGGTGGTTGCGGTGCAGCAGCAGCAGTTGGCGTTAAATTCTATGACAAAGACGGAAAGGAATTCGTTCCAACCGGCGGAACCACCGCAGATATCTGTAAGATCGACTTAAGCGGCAAGGCAGAGATCTTAAATAAAGTTGAGATCGTTACCATGTGTGATATTGATAACCCAATGTACGGACCAACCGGCGCATCCCACATCTTCGGACCGCAGAAGGGCGCTGATGAGGCAATGGTACTGGAGCTGGATGAAGGTATCAAGAATTTAAGCCGTGCTATTACAGAAGCAATTGGCAAAGACATCAGTGAAGTTCCGGGAACCGGCGCAGCAGGCGCTATGGGCGCAGGCATGATCGCTTTCTTTGGCTCCCGTCTGCAGATGGGCATCCAGACGGTTCTGGACACTGTAAAGTTTGACGAAATGATCAGTGATGCTGATTATATTATCACCGGTGAAGGAAAGCTGGATTCCCAGAGCCTTCGCGGCAAGGTTGTGATTGGTATTGCAGAGCGTGCAAAGAAACAGAATAAAAATGTGATCGCTGTTGTAGGCGGTGCAGATGATGCAGAGATCGATAAAGCATATGAAATGGGTGTAACTGCCGTATTCCCTATCAACCGTTTGCCTCAGGACTTCTCCATAAGCCGTCATCACAGCAAGGAGAACCTGGCTTATACAGTAGATAACGTTTTAAGACTGATCGCTGCAAAATAAAAAATATAATTTAACATAAGGGGGATACTAGAATGAACATTCTGAAAAGCGTGAAAAAAATTCCTGGTGGTTTAATGGTAGTTCCGTTGCTGTTAGGTGCAATTATTAATACATTTTTTGGCGGTACGATCTGGACCATGTTTGATGGTACATTTACTACATACCTTTGGAAATCAGGTGCAATGCCGATCCTGGCAGTGTTCATTTTCTGTAATGCAACAACTATCAACTTCAAAAAAGCAGGCGTTACCGTTTATAAAGGCGTTGTAATTACCGCTGTCAAAGTTGGTGTTGGTATTATCATTGGTCTGATCTGTGGTAAGCTGTTTGGCGAAGCAGGTTTCCTGGGACTGTCCACACTGGCGATCGTAGGTGCCCTGGCAAACTCCAATGGTGGTCTGTACGCAGCATTAGCTGGTGAGTACGGTGATGCAACAGACGTAGGTGCTGTTTCTATCCTTTCTATCAACGATGGTCCTTTCTTCACCATGGTAGCTTTAGGCGCTGCTGGTGTTGCAAAGATCCCAATGTCCGTACTTGTAGGCTGTATCATTCCTGTAATCGTTGGTTGTATCATGGGTAACTTAGATGAAGACATCCGTAAGTTCTGCGAACCAGGTGCTTCTATGCTGATCCCGTTCTTCGCATTCCCTCTGGGCGCTGGCTTAAACATCATGAACCTGATCAAGGCAGGTGGCCCTGGAATCCTTTTAGGTGTTGGCTGTACTCTTATTACAGGTCTGGTTGGATACCTTGTATACAAGCTGTTAAGAATGGATCATCCGGAAGTTGGTGGTGCTATTGGTACAACAGCAGGAAACGCAGCAGCAACTCCTGCATCTGTAGCAGCTGTAGATGCAACTTTACTGGCAGTATCTGAAGCAGCAACTGCTCAGATCACAGCAGCTATCATCGTAACCGCTATCTGCTGCCCGATCCTTGTATCATGGCTCCATAAGCTTGAGGATAAGCGCAGAGCAGCAAAATAAGTAAATAGATAATAAAAGAATAAGTACAGCTGGTTTGGCTGTAAGATAAGTGGGACCGGGTGGAAGCATCCGGTCCTGTTTGTTACAGAAATGCCGACCGCCTGCGTCAGCGGGCGTGTCTGAGTAGGAAATCTAAGCATATGACATACTATTTTCAATAAAGTATGGTATATTGAATACAGAAAATTTTATTATTCCATTTTTCAGGAGGCAGATATGAGCGAAAAGAAGATCGTAGGTATTACCATGGGAGATCCGGCCAGTATCGGACCGGAGATTACTGTAAAAGCATTTGCAGACAAGTCCTTATATGACCTGTGTAACCCGGTAGTAGTAGGGGATGCCTGCGTAATGGAAGCAGCACTTCCTATTGTAGGACATACAGAAATGAAGATCCATGCCATTAAGGATGTTTCTGAAGCAAAATATGAATATGGAACCATTGATGTGCTGGATATGGGTCTGGTTGACATGGCACAGTTAAAAAGAGGGGAAGTTTCCGCTATGTGCGGAGATGCCGCTTTTAAATACGTAACAAAGGTTATTGAACTGGCAATGGATAAGAAGGTAGATGCTACTGTTACCAATGCTTTTAATAAAGAAGCTGTAAACCTGGCAGGACATCATTATTCCGGACATACAGAGATCTACGCAGATATGACCGGCACCAAGAACTATACCATGATGCTGGCACATGAAAATCTGCGAGTAGTCCATGTTTCCACCCATGTTTCCCTGCGTGAAGCCTGCGACCGTGTAAAGAAGCAGAGAGTATTAGACGTGATCCGTATTGCAGACAAGGCATGCAAGGATCTGGGCATCAAGGAGCCAAAGATCGGCGTAGCAGGCCTGAACCCACACAGTGGTGAGCACGGCCTGTTTGGAAGAGAAGAGATCGATGAGATCATCCCTGCAATTGAGGCAGCAAAGGCAGAAGGCATCAATGCAGACGGACCTGTACCGCCTGATACTGTATTCTCCAAAGCAAGAGGCGGCTGGTATGACATCGTAGTTGCCATGTATCACGACCAGGGCCATATCCCGTTAAAGGTAGTAGGTTTTGTATACAACCATGAAAAGAAAGCATGGGATGCAGTGGCAGGTGTAAATATCACTTTAGGACTGCCGATCATCCGCGTATCCGTAGACCACGGAACTGCATTTGACCAGGCCGGAACCGGTACAGCAAGTGAATTAAGCCTCAGAAATTCTATTGAATATGCGGTAATGTTTGCGAATAATAAAAATTAAGTATGTGCCGTTGACAAATGGCGGCCGTTATCGCAAAAAAGTCCTTAAAAAGTCTTGAAAAAATTGCAAAAAGGTCTTGCATTTAAAGGCTTTCTTTGCTAGAATAACTATTCGTGACATATAAAATCCTTGCTCCTGAAACTGAAAGCAGGGGCCAGAGACCACAAGGAGGTAAAACAAGATGAACAAGTACGAATTAACCGTTGTTCTGAATGTGAAGCTTGAAGACGAAGAGCGTGCAGCAGCAATCGAAAAGGTAAAAGGTTACATCACCCGTTTCGGTGGCACTGTGACCAACGTAGATGAGTGGGGTAAGAAGAGACTTGCTTATGAGATCCAGAAGTCTCATGAAGCATACTACTACTTCATCCAGTTTGAGTCCGATTCTGTATGCCCTAACGAAGTAGAAGCTCACGTTCGTATTATGGAACCAGTGATCAGATACTTATGCGTTAAGGCTGAGGCATAAGAATACCCAGACCGTGAAAACGGAGTTAAAAAAGGAAGTGTGACCGTATGAACAGAGTTATCTTAATGGGCAGATTAACAAGAGATCCGGAAGTAAGATATTCACAGGGAGAGCGTTCTATGGCAATTGCCAGATACACTCTTGCAGTGGACAGAAGAGGCCGCAGAGGTCAGGATGGAAATGACCAGACTGCAGATTTTATCAACTGTGTAGCATTTGACCGCGCAGGTGAGTTTGCAGAGAAGTATTTCCGTCAGGGCATGCGTGTACTGGTTTCCGGAAGGCTCCAGACAGGCAGCTATGTAAATAAAGACGGTCAGCGTGTATACACCACCGAGGTCATCCTTGATGACCAGGAATTCGCAGACAGTAAGGGTGCGGCATCTGATATGAGCGGCTATGGACAGTCAGCTCCATCTCAGAGACCGGCTCCTACCAGCGCGATTGGTGATGGGTTTATGAACATTCCGGACGGAGTTGAAGACGAAGGACTTCCGTTCAACTAGGCTCTATTATGCCGGACATGTTCCATGGTTAATAATAAAGGAGGACAACACCAATGGCATTTAATAAAACAGACAGACCAGAGGGCGCTAAGATGAGAAGACCAGGCGGAATGCGCAGAAGAAAAAAAGTTTGCGTTTTCTGTGGCGATAAGAACGGCGTTATCGATTACAAGGACACTAACAAATTAAAGAGATACGTATCTGAGAGAGGTAAAATCCTTCCTCGTCGTATCACTGGCAACTGCGCAAAGCATCAGAGAGCTTTAACTGTAGCTATCAAGCGCGCTCGCCACATCGCACTCATGCCATATGTATGCGAATAATATTTGATTAAAATATGTAAGTATTTTGAGACTCTGCGTGAGAAATCACGCAGGGTTTTTTTGTACTACAATAGGAAAGTTCGACTTCCGTCGAACTCTTGATAAAAAGAGCCCGCACAAAGGCGGGCATGGCAAACTGAAGCGGTGTTTCGATTTGTGAATACCGCTTTCCGAAAGAATACAGTGAATATGTGGATTCCATTCAAGAGGGCGACCGAAAGTGTGAAGCACACAAATAAAACCAGGAACAAAGTTTTGAGACTTATTTATCTTATTAAACATGTGAAGGATGACGCTTTGAACAGCACGAAAAAGGCAGTTTAAAAGAGAACGGTCTTCCAGGAAGAAATGACGAAGTTCCTCATCGATTGTGAAAACACAATGACGATGTGTGCAGTTAACAAGCTTAAAGGCCATACTGGAGATGTATGCTCTAAGTGACTTCTTAATCATGGTTTTTGTCATGGTTAGTGAAGTAATCACTTAGAGCATTTTCATTTCAGGAGGTACAGCCATGAGAAACGAGAAAATCACCCCTCTGTATGAGCGTTTGAGCCGTGATGATGAATTACAGGGCGAGAGCAATTCCATCTCCAACCAGAAAAAGATGTTAGAGGACTATGCCCGCCGGAATGGGCTGCCGAACCCCACTCACTTCACCGATGACGGCGTATCGGGAACCCGTTTTGACCGCCCCGGTTTTCTGGCAATGATGGAGGAAGTCGAGGCCGGACGGGTGGAGGCCATCGTCATAAAGGACATGAGCCGCCTGGGGCGTGACTATCTGAAAGTCGGTCAGGTCATGGAGATTTTGCGGCAGCGCGGCGTCCGGCTGATCGCCATCAATGACGGTGTGGACAGTCTGAAAGGCGACGATGATTTTACTCCCTTCCGCAACATTATGAACGAGTTTTACGCCCGCGACACCAGCCGGAAAATCCGCTCCGTGTTCAAGTCCAAAGGCATGAGCGGCAAGCACCTGACCGGCACCGTCATTTATGGCTACCTGTGGGACGAAAAACGGGAACACTGGCTTGTGGACGAAGAAGCCGCCGAAGTGGTACGCCGTATCTTTTCCCTGACGATGGAGGGCTACGGCCCCTATCAGATTTCTAAGCTGCTGTCCGAGGCAAAGGTCGAAATCCCCGCTGTCCATCTGGCACGCTTTCAAGAAGGAGTAAACAGGACGAAGCCGGTCAAAGACCCCTACGGCTGGGGATCATCCACCATTGTGAACATCCTGAAAAAGCGGGAATACCTGGGCCACACCATCAATTTCAAGACCCGCAAGCACTTCAAGGACAAGAAAAGCCACTATGTTGACGAAAGCGAGTGGACGATTTTCGAGAATACCCATGAGGCCATCATCGACCAGGAAACCTTTGACAATGTGCAGCGTATCCGGGCAAATGTCAGGCGCTACCCGGACGGCTGGGGCGAGGCCCATCCCCTGACCGGCCTGATGTACTGTGCCGACTGCGGCGGCAAGATGTATGTCCATCGCGTCAATAACGGCAAGCGTGACCCACAGTTTACTTGCAGCCAGTACAGCAAATACCCTATCGGCTCCCTTTGCCCCACACAGCACCGCATCCGGGCCGAGGCCGTCCTGACCCTGATAACCGATATGCTCCGGGCCATCGCAGAGTATTCCAAAAATGACCGGGCCGAGTTTATCCGTACCGTCCAGGAAACGCAGGCCGCCCAGCAGACCGCTGACATATCCAAGAAGCGGAAACGGCTGGCCGCCGCCCAAAAGCGGGCTGGGGAACTGGAACGGCTGATTTGCAAAATCTATGAGGACAACGCCCTGGGCAAGCTGCCGGATGTCCGGTATGAGGCCCTAGACGCACAGTACGCCAAAGAGCAGGACGCTCTCAATGCGGAAATCACGGAACTGGAAAAGGCCGTTACCGGCTATGAGCAGAGCCGGAAATCTGCGGAGAAGTTTATTGCCCTGATTGACAAGTATGAGAATTTCGACACGCTGACAAATACCATGCTCAACGAGTTTGTAGAGAAAATCCTTGTCCATGAACGCGCCCGCAAAGGCAGCCAGGACACCACGCAGGAGGTTGAAATCTACTTCAATTTTGTGGGCCGGTATATCCCGCCCGCCTTGCAGCCGGTTCCCCTGACCCCGGAGGAACAGGAAGAACTGCGGAAGAAGGAGGAACGCAAGGACAGGCTTCACCAGAACTACTTGCGCCGCAAGGCTAATGGCAAGCAGAAGGAATGGGAAGAACGCTACAACGCCAAGCGCAAGGCCCAGGTGGAGGCGGCAAAGGCTGCAATCCGGGCCGAGGACATGGAAAAAGGCATTTTTATCCCTGCCGGTCAGCTACCCAGGCAGGAGCCGCGCAAGGCCGCCTTATCGGCTAGCACCGCAGTTTAACCATCACAGTGCAAAGGAGGACGAACATGAACGAATTGACTTACACCCGCTGCGGAGATTACTACATCCCCGACCTGAAACTTTCCGAGCAGCCGGAGGCCCCCATCGGCAAGTATGGCCGTATGCGGCAACGCTACCTGAAGGAACACCGGCCCGGCCTTTACAACAGCTTGATTTTGAGTGAAAAGCTGTACCCGCACCTGTTGGAGATTGACCGGGCGACGTGTGAGCGGATGGACGCCATGCTGCCCCGCATGATGGAGGCGGCGGGCGTCACCGAGGAACTGAAAGCCCGTGACCCCATGCGCTGGGTGGGGCTGATGAACACGCTGAAAACACAAGCGGAGGAAGTTATTTTTCAAGAATTGATTTATACCTAACACTATCCGGAAACAGAGGATTTTCCTCTGTTTCTTTTTGCCAGAAAAACATTTGACATCACTCGTTATCGCGCCTATACTGAAAATGGTTAGCCACATCAAACCGAAGGGAGGCGTAGGAAGTGCTTGCCTATGACAAACAAACACTCTCTGGCGCGATTGAGATTTTATCACAGTCAGAATTGCCAGATAAATTTGAGGGAATGAAACTATATGGTTCCCCGGAAGAAGCCAAAGACGAATTGTGTCAGGACTGTAAAATATTCAGGCTGTCGAATGAAACGGGATATGGACGGATTACTGTTTATCAGGTTTTTCCGGGTATTGAGCTTTACTACAACGATATGCACATAGGATATTGCAACCAAAACCAGGCTACCGCAAAAAACATGATAGAGATCAACCATTGTTTAATCGGGCGATTTGAGTGTAGTTTTGGTGAAAATAGCTGTTGCTATATGGCGGAAGGTGACTTGTCTATCAGTTCTATGATGAAGAGAAAGTCAAACTCGTGTTTTCCCCTGAACCACTATCACGGCATTTCCATTATCATCAATTTGGATGAGTTGTTGCCGGAGGTACGGCGGATTATGGAACTGCTAAATATTGATCTGCACTACATACAAAAATATATATGCGAAGGAAACCGCTGCTGCATTATGCGGGCGAACCCGTCTATTGAACATATTTTTTCAGAGCTCTATCATGTCCGGGAAAAAAGAAAACCGGGATACATGAAAATTAAAATGCTGGAACTGCTCCTTTTTTTAAGCGATCTCAATACAGCAGAAGAAGTTTTGCAGACGGATTATTACAATCAAAATCAAGTTGCATTGATTAAGGCCGTAGCGTCATATATCACGGAAGATTTAACGACACACCACACGATTGAGCAGCTTTCTCAAAAATTTAAGATTTCTACAACTGCGTTGAAAAAATGTTTCCGGGGAGTTTACGGAACCTCTGTTTATTCCTACCTTCGCACCTATCGGCTTCAAGTTGCTCAAAAGCTGCTGCTTGAGACAGAGTTACCGGTGACGGAGATTGCAAGCAAAATCGGATATGAAAATCCGAACAAATTTACTTCTGCCTTCAAGGAAATGTATGGCAGTTCTCCAACAGAGTTCAGAAAGAGTGTCCGTTTGGATAGAAACGGTCCGTATGGAGTGGCGAAGAAGTCTGAGCTATATTAAACTATCCTTTATCAGATAAAAGCAGAAAGAACGCTTGAAGCTGGCCTATTTTTTGAGTAGCTGGTTAGATAGTGCTAACTTTCTGAAAGACAAAGGAGGATTTCCAAATGGGAAATGAAAAATCGACAGGTAACAAATATACTGTCAAAGATGCGGCTATCATTGGTATTTTCTGTGCGGTCATGTTCGTGGTATTTATGGTTTACTCAACCCTGACCGGCGCTTCTCTATTTTACTCCATGATTTTCAATGCCGCTGGCGCAGCACTTATCCTTGCGCCATTTTATGTTTACATGTGCATGAAAGTCGGCAAGCATGGCCCCGCCCTTGTCTACAATATCATGTGGGCGATTGTCGCCGGACTGATGATGGGGCCGTTTATGATCCCGTGGTTTTTGGGCGGCGGTATCATTGCAGAGCTTTCCATGTGCGGAAAGAATGCTTACCATGACATTAAGCGTGTGTCTATTTCGTGGGTAATCACGGCGTTGGTTCGTGCTGCACATGGTATGTCAGAAATCTGGTTTTTCAGAGATGCGTTCCTCGCTACTGGTGTCAGCGAGCAGCAGGTTCAGATACAGACCCAGTATTACACCGATCCGAAGTATGTCATTTTGAGCCTGGTTGTTACTGCTATTCTCGCCGTCCTCGGCTGTATGATTAGTAACAAACTGATTGTGAAGCACTTCAGAAAGAGTGGCGCGATTAAATAAGCTATGAACATAAAATTTGATTTTCGGACCAAATTGCTTGTCATAGTTCTCACTATGTCGCTTGTGGCGGTGCTCACAAGCGACATTTTGATATACACGCTTTTGGGAGTTTTAAGTGTGTATCTGATTATTCAGGGCTTTGGCAGGCAGACTATAAAATATCTGATTGTCTGCGGTGTTTTTATTGTGCTGCGGCTGATTTCAGGCGGACAGGGCATTACTATTCTTATGCCGGAAATGTTTCTATTCATGGTGTTGCGTATTTTGATGATGGTTATGGCGGCACAGCCTGTGATTGGTATGCCGCCAGGAGAAGTAGTGGCCGTTTTCAAGAAAATACACGCTCCTGATGGAATTGCTTTACCTGTGACCTTTATGCTGCGTTTCTTTCCCACCGTCCGCAGTGAGTTTTCTGATGTTTTTGCTTCTCTTCGGCTGCGAAAATTACTGTCATGGAAACACCCTCTGGATGCAATGGAGTATATTGTTACACCTGTTATTTTCCGTTCATCCAGAATAGCAGAAGAACTTGCCGCTTCTGCCGAAAGCAGAGGAATATCTAATCCGGGGAAACATACCTGCCGCAGAAAGATAGAATTTCAAAAACGGGATTGGATTATGTGTGTGATTGCTGTTTGCGTAACAGTGCTCTATTTTATGCTGGAAAGGACGGTAGCGTAATGAAAAATTTTAAGACAAGACGATCCGTTATCCAGTTTGAAGATGTATCTTTTGAATATCCGGGAGCGGAAACAGAAAGTATCCATCATATTGACCTTGATGTAAAAGAAGGCGAGTTTCTTGTACTGACTGGCGGGAGTGGCTGCGGAAAGACAACACTGACACGGCTGATAAACGGATTGGCTGAACAATTTTACGAAGGGACGATGAAAGGGCGCATCACATTGTTGGGGCGGAGCATATCTGAATATCCTCTGTATGAAATCGGGAAAAAAGTAGGCTCGATTTTTCAAGATCCCCGGAGCCAGTTTTTTGCCAGCATTACAGAGGATGAAATTGCATTCGGTTGTGAGAATTACGGCGTTCCTTATGAGGAATTGGATGGGCGGGTTTCAAATGCTATCAAACGCATTAACGGAGATATGCTACGCGGGAAAGAAATTTATCCCATGTCCAGCGGTGAAAAACAGAAAATAGCGGTGGCCTCCGTCAACGCTGTTAATCCGGAAATTTATGTGTTTGACGAACCATCGGCCAATCTGGATATGTATTCTGTTGAGGCGCTGAAAAATCTGATGCGTGAGCTGAAATCAGAAGGTCACACAATCATTGTTGCTGAACACAGGCTTTATTATCTTACTGGCCTTGCAGACCGCTTCCTCTACATGGAAAACGGGAGCATAAAAGAAGAATGGACACCTGAAGAATTACTTTCCATGCCGGAGGCAAAAAGACAAAATATCGGAATAAGGGCAGCGGATTTACGCCACATTGAAGTAGGCATTCCTTCCAGAAAAGAAACGGATGTGACTTTGGAAGTAAAGGGGCTGGCCTTTTCCTACCGTAAACATCCGGTTTTCCATGATATATCTTTTCAGGCGTATGCCGGTGATCTGATTGCGATTGTAGGCCATAATGGGATAGGAAAAACCACTTTGTCAAACATTCTTTGCGGAATGCAAAAAGAAAAAGCAGGACAGATTTTATATAGCGGGAAAGATGTTCCGAAAGGCAAACGAAAGAACTTTGCCTATTTTGTTATGCAGAATACAGATTGCCAGTTGTTTGGGGACAGCGTAGAGGAAGAATTGTTCTTGAACGGAAAAGGCAGTACGCAGGAGCAGAGGGATGATCTGCTGAAAATGTATGGTCTGTTTGAGTGGAAAGAAAGGCACCCGGCTACCCTTTCCGGCGGGCAGAAGCAACGGCTCACTCTTGCTGTATCTGATTGGATAGATACACCCATTTTGATTTTAGATGAACCCACCAGCGGTCTTGATTACAAAAATATGGTGCGAATATCCGAGCATTTGAAGGCACTGGCTCAAAAAGGAAAGACAATTTTAATCATTACCCATGACTATGAATTTGCCGCTATGACTTGTAATCGAGTTCTTCACTTCATTGATGAAGGTCATGCAGAAACATTTCCCTTGCAAGGAAGTCTGCCCCGGTTATATTCTTGTCTCATGTGTCAGTGAGTTATGTGTCTGATTGGATAGGCGCGCCCTGTATGGAGTGGCAAAAACAACTGAATGATTTTATGATAATAGGTGAGTTAGAAAATGCTAACCCACCTATTATTGCGAAAGGAGCCTTGCTTATGGATAAGCAAAAAAATGGAGAGCTGTCCAGAATGTTCAGTTACGCAGGGAATTACCATGCTCTGACCATTTTGGGCTGTGTCCTCTCCGGGATTAGTACCATTTTGTCTATGCTGCCTTTTGTTTGTATATGGCTTGTTATCCGTGATTTGATCCAGGCATTCGCTGCGGGGGACATATCTCTTGCAACGGAAAGTACTCGTTATGCGTGGATAGCAGTCGTGTTTGCAGCAGCAAGTATTTTAATTTATTTCATCGCTTTGAACTGTACCCACCTGGCGGCGTTTCGTACAGCGACCAATATGCGGAAAACAGCAATTCACCATATTGTGACACTGCCGTTGGGCTATTTCAGCCAAAATGCCAGTGGACGGCTGCGGAAAATCATTGATGATAATGCAGGACTTACAGAAGGGTTCCTGGCCCATCAGCTCCCGGATTTGACCGGTGCAGCCGTCATGCCGGTTGCGGTTATTGTTTTGATTTTCCTCTTTGACTGGCGGCTGGGAATTTGCTGTCTGATACCTATGGGGATCAGCGTCATCTTTTTGAAACAGATGATGGGTGGAGATAATGCACAGTTTATGGGCAAGTATATGACCGCATTGGAAACAATGAACAAAGAGGCCGTGGAATACATTCGCGGTATCCCTGTTGTAAAGGTGTTTCAGCAGACAATTTACTCCTTCAAAAATTTCCATGCAGCGATAGAAGAATATGAGAAATTTGCTTCCGGGTATGCTTTGAAATGTCGTATTCCTCTTACCGGATTTACAGTAACGCTGAACGGCACATTTGTTTTGCTCATTCCGGTGGTTATGTTTATTCTATCTGGGATCAGCGGACAGGCGGCTTATGAAAATGTTGTACTGGATTTCCTGTTTTATAGTCTGTTTACCCCGGTCTGTGCAACTATGATGAACCGTATCATGTTTGCCAGTGAGCAGCTTATGGCCGCAAAAAGCGCAGTCAGCCGAGTGGACGAAATTTTGCAGGAAAAGCCATTAAAGGAGCCGGAGCATCCTATGATTCCGGCAGACGCTTCGATTGTGTTTTCGGATGTATCTTTTTCCTATCCAGGTGCCCAAGAAAAAGCCTTAGACCATATCAGCTTTGTGGTTCCAGCAGGGAAAACGGTTGCGCTTGTTGGAGCTTCTGGCAGTGGTAAAAGTACGGCGGCAAGCCTCATCCCCCGATTTTATGATGTTCAGTCAGGTTCCGTTACGATTGGCGGCGTGGATGTCCGCAATATTGAAAAACGAGAACTGATGAAAAGAGTTGCTTTTGTGTTTCAGAATACCCGTCTGTTCAAAGATACCTTACTTAATAATATTAAGGCGGCCCGTCCAGATGCCACCAGGGAAGAAGTGATGAAAGCGGCCAATGAAGCACAGTGCAAAGATATTATTGACCGGCTCCCGGATGGACTTGATACGCTCGTTGGAACAGGAGGTACTTATCTTTCAGGCGGCGAAAACCAGAGGATTGCGTTGGCAAGAGCAGTCTTAAAAGATGCTCCTATTATCGTGCTTGACGAAGCCACAGCATTTGCAGACGCCGAGAACGAACATCAGATACAGCTTGCCTTTGAGCGGTTGACCCAAAATAAAACTGTTCTGATGATAGCCCACCGGCTTTCTACGATACAGGATGCAGATCTCATTCTGGTCTTTAAGGATGGACAGATTGCAGAAAGGGGAACACACGAAGAACTATTAAACTTAAATGGAATTTATTCCTCCATGTGGAAGGATTACCAGACATCGATTGCATGGAAGGTCGGAAAGGAGGGCGAACAGCATGATTAAAGCATTGAAGAACAAGTATGCGTTAAGCGATCAGGGTGCAAAAGACCTGCTGAAAGGAATTATTTATTCCGTACTGGCAAATATCAGTCTTATGTTTCCGGTTATTCTTCTGGCCATCGTCCTCAATCAACTTCTTGCGCCTGTTTTGGGAACGAATGCACCGGAAATCAGCGCCATCGTTTATACGGTGATTGGAATAGTGATTTTAGCCGTTGTTTTTATATTCCACTATTGCCAGTACACTGCAACATATCTCGGAACCTATGACGAAAGCGCAAGGCGGCGCATTGGTCTTGCGGAAAAATTGCGTACTCTTCCGCTGACCTTTTTCCATCAGCGCGATCTTGCTGATCTGACAAGCACCATTATGGGGGACTGTGCAAATTTTGAACACGCATTTTCCCATACAGTTCCGCAATTCTTTGGAGCTGTTATCTCAACTGGTATTGTTTGTATTGGTCTGTTGATCTTCAACTGGCAGATGGGGCTGGCGCTTCTCTGGGTAGCTCCGATTTCCTTTGCAATCGTAATCCTGTCCCGGAAATGTCAGGAAAAACTTAGCAAAAAGCATATGAACACCAGATTAGAACTGGCCGAAGGCATTCAGGAATGTTTGGAAACCGTACAGGATATAAAAGCCTGCAATCAGGAGGAAGATTATCTCCGCAAACTGGATGCGAAGATGGATGCTGCGGAAAAGGCACAGATTTCCTCTGAAATGACGACAGCAAGCCTGCTGACAACTGGACAGATGTTCCTGCGGCTCGGTTTGGCAACGGTAATTGTTGTGGGTAACAGTCTTGTGGTAAATGGAGATACATCCCTGTTTACCTATATCCTGTTTTTGATTGCTGCTTCCCGCCTGTATGATCCGCTTTCCGGGGCAATGGCAAATATGGCAGAGCTGTTTTCCGTACAGCTTCAAGTGAACCGCTTGAAAGAAATTGAAAATTACCCGGAAGAAACCGGAGAGAAAGAGATCCGTACAAACGGATACGATATTACTTTCGACCATGTCCGGTTTTCTTACGAAAAAGGCAAACCAGTGCTGCGGGATGTTTCGTTTACCGCAAAGCAGGGACAAGTCACAGCATTAGTCGGCCCATCTGGTGGAGGCAAAAGTACCGTTGCAAAGCTGGCGGCAAAATTCTATCCGCTGGATGGAGGAAGAATACTTTTAGGCGGAACCGATATTGCCCCACTCAATTCAACCATGCTGATGAAAAATTACTCTATCGTTTTTCAAGATGTCGTACTTTTTAACAACACCATCATGGAGAATATTCGTGTTGGCAAGAAAGACGCTACGGACGAAGAAGTGATTGCTGCAGCTAAAGCGGCTCAGTGTGATGAATTTATTTCAAAATTGCCGGACGGCTATCAGACGGTGATCGGAGAAAACGGTTCTACATTATCTGGCGGCGAGTGCCAGCGCCTTTCTATTGCCCGCGCCCTTTTGAAAGATGCTCCGGTTATTCTCCTGGATGAAGCTACGGCCTCTCTTGATGTAGACAATGAAACAGAAATTCAAAATGCAATTTCAAAGCTGGTCAAAGGAAAGACGGTTCTTATTATCGCCCATAGAATGAGAACGGTCGAGGCTGCTGATAACATCATTGTACTGTCGGATGGTGTTGTAGCCGAAAATGGAACCCATGAGGAACTGATGAAGGAAAACGGGCTATACCACAGGCTGGTCGATTTGCAGACGGCTTCTGCAAATTGGAAGTTAAGTGTTTAGCTTGCAATAAGGAGATACTAATGAAACTTCATGCGTCCGGGGAGGACTATCTGGAAACCATCCTTGTTCTCCAAAAGAAACTCGGTATGGTACGCTCCGTAGATGTGGCCCGGCACATGGAGGTGTCAAAGCCCAGCGTGTGCCATGCAGTAGCTACCTTGCGGGACGGCGGCTTTCTCACAATGGACGAAGATCACTTTCTCCATCTGACCGATGTAGGCTGCGAGGTTGCCGAAAAAATCTATGAACGCCATTGCTTCTTTACCGAGCAGCTTATCGCCGCAGGCGTTGACCCCAAAACTGCGGAGGCCGATGCCTGCCGGATTGAACACATTATCAGCGATGAGAGCTTTTCACGGCTGAAAGAGGCAGCCGAACAGGAACAAACCTAAACCAAATAAGCCAAGCTATCCTGCCCCGCTAAACGGGGAAAGAAAAAAACCGTTGCAGGGCAGGTAGCCTCATGCGCCCATAATGGATTTTCAGGGTACTGCGGCGGTTTTGAGTAACATCAAGGCCGCCGTTCCTTATGCCCTCAACAAAGGAGTGACGCCTATACGCTGACACGGCGGCTTTAGGAGGGAGCCGCCATGAAGCACACTGACCGCCGACAAATTCAGACGATATTTGCACTATCGTCAAAAAAATCCCGGCCACCGGACAGGCCCCGTCTGGCAGCCAGTGCGAAAATTGTCACAATGTAACTGAATACCGTGTTTTTTGCGCTCGAATAGCTTTCTGCTGTCCGGGCGTTTTTTCATACCTATGGGGCCGGAACATCGGGCCAACATGGCCCGAACCCTGTCCCCGGTGCCGCTCCCCGCCGCCCCGTTCAGATTTTCCCGCAAAAAATCTGAACGGAGGAAAGGCAGATGGAAGTCACCATCAATTACAACGGACAAGCTGTGGCCGTGGAGGTCACGCTGGAAGTCTATGAATTTCTTGACCGGGCCGACCACAAAGCCGAGAACCTGTCCCATGAGCAGCGGCGGCATTGGGATGGCCGGGAGTTTGACGAATACATAGTTGCCACCGAGGGCGTGGGTATCTACGGCGAAACACCGGAAGAATACCTTTGCCGTATGGAAACGCTGGGGGAGCTGATGGCCGTCCTGGACACCTGCACCGAGGCCCAGCGCCGCCGGTTCCTGCTCTATGCCTTGGACGGGTTGAGTTATACGGAGATTGGAACCATTTGCGGCTGCTCAAAGTATTCTGTCCGGGACTCCATTATCGCGGTCAGAAAAATTTTCAAAGATTTTTTTGAAAACAGACCCCACGAATGACCCCTTTTCGGGCTACCAAGTGAAAGGGATTGTTTCCCTTATCCCAGCGGGAGGCGGACAGCGGACAAACTGCCCGCCTCTCCCATTTTCAGGAGGTAAGCCTATGAAAACAATCAATCTGCGGTGGATTTATCCCCACTACCGGCACGATGAATTTGTGGAGGTGAGCGATGAAGTTTGGGAGGTCATGCGGCAGGCCCAGCGCGAGATGAACAACTATGAGCGCCGGAAGGTCTACCACCGCGCCTACTACTCTCTGGACGCATATAGCTGGACGGAGAACTATGCGCTGGAACACGGCAGATCGCCGGTGGAAATCCTTTTGGAGCGCGAGGAACGGGCCGCCCATTTGCGGCTGCTGGCCGCCTTGCCGGAGGCCCTGGCCCATGCCACCCCTACCCAGGCCCGCCGCGTCCGGGCCTACTACATCGCCGGTATCAGCCAGCCGGAAATCTCCCGGAGGGAGGGCGTAGACAGCAGCAAGGTCAGCGTTGCCATCCGGCGGGGCCTGCGGAATATGCGCCGCTGCTATGACTGCCTTTTCCCGGCAGAGTGAGGGCGGGCCTATGCAGACGATCAACCTCAAGCAATAT